>Ga0209369_1000376_pt1 | contig 70971 bp, 63 predicted proteins | sample EBPBio142010_DNA_FD_185865 | JGI IMG/M metagenome (GOLD analysis project Ga0209369, IMG submission 185865) | Wastewater treatment Type I Accumulibacter community from EBPR Bioreactor in Madison, WI, USA - Reactor 1_10/4/2010_ DNA (SPAdes)... | ecosystem: Engineered > Bioreactor > EBPR >...
ACACCCGCGTGCCCCATATGACACGACTCAATATATCGCGCCCGAGTTGATCCGTTCCAAGAAGATGTCCTTCGCTGAACACGGGTTTCAATCGCATTGCGGGAGAAGTCGCGTCAGGATTGGGAAGCGGGAGAACCGGGGCCAGCAGAATGACGAGGCAGATCAGGACCAGCATAAAAAAGCCGAAAGCCGCCAGTCGATTGCTCATCAGGAGCCGCCATGATGACATGCGGACCGCCGTTGGCGCGGCAGAAATTTCTGGAAGCGCGCTCATGAGCGTATCCTTGGATCGAGCATGGTCTGGATGACATCAGCGAGTAGATTGAAGAGGACATAACTCGCGGCAACCACAAGCACGCCACCTTGCACCAGCAAGATATCGCGGGTGGAAATGGCTTTCACCAGCATGGCGCCAATACCGGGCCACTGGAACACGGTTTCGATGTAGACGGCGCCGCCCAGCACAAATCCCGCCTGAATACCGATCACAGGAATGACGCTGACAAGTGCGGCGCGAAACGCATGACCGTATATCACGCGACGTTCGTTGAGACCTTTGGCCCGGGCTGTTCGGATATAGTCCTGACGAAGCACTTCCAGCATCGCGCCGCGGGTCAGACGTGCGATCACGCCTGCCGCCACCACGGCCAGCGTCGTGGCAGGCAGGATCAGATGCCAGAGCAGATCCTTCAGGTCACCGCCGCCATAAACAGCATACATGCCGGACGCTGGCAGAATGCGCCAATGAACCGCGAAGAGATAGATCAGAAGCAACCCCAACCAGAATGAGGGAATGGAAATTCCGGCAAGCACGATGAAAGTGATCGCCCTGTCTGCCCAGCCGAACTGGCGCACTGCCGAAACGATACCCGCGAGCAGGCCGAAGACTGAACACAGTACCAGTGCTACGCCTGCAAGCACGAGTGTCGCCTGAAAGCGCTCCATAACCTCATCCAGCACCGGACGATTGAGCACGAAGGAACGCCCGAAATCCCCATGCAGGAGATTGCCCATCCAGATGAAGTATTGTTGCAGCAACGGCTTGTCGAGACCGAGATCGCGATTGATCCGCTCGACATTTTCCGGTGTTGCGTATGATCCGAGCAACGCAGTCGCCGTATCACCGGGGATCATCGCCATGACGAGAAAAACGATGATCGAGAGCCCGAGCAACACAGGAACAACGGCGACAAGTCGCTTGAGGATATAGGCTGGCATGAATGCCCTCCCCGCTTATTGCTTGGTTACGTCTTTCAAATGCAGCAGGAAGGACGGCTGCAACTTGAACCCCTTGACGGCAGCGGTCGTGACTGCATTTTGCTTCCAGTTCGCCACGAACAGCCATGGTGCATCGTCATGGACAATGCTCTGCACTTCGCCATAAAGCTTGCCGCGCTCGGTTTGATCGGTCGATGACCGCGCCTTCTCCAGAAGCTCATCCACTTTGGGGTTGGAATAGTAACCGGAATTGAAGCCGCCCTTGTCCGGCAGTGCGTCGCTGCGAAGCGTCAGATAAGGCACCGTGTCCGGATCATTGGTCATCCATGCCATCTCGGCCATATCGGCCTTGCCATCCAGCCCCGGATTGACCCTGCCAAGGAACGTGTTCCACTCATAGGTTTCAATCTTGACCTTGAAGCCCACAGCCTTAAGATCGGCCTGGATTGCGGCACCCATCGTGATTGGATCAAGCATGCCAGAACCGCCTTCGGTCACATAGAACGTGACTTCGGGATTGCTTGCACCAGCTTCGGCAAGGAGCGCCTTGGCCTTTTCAGGATCATAGGGATAGGGTTCGGTTTTGTTCTCGACCCAGTTGAAGGCAGGTGGGATCGGCCCCGCAGCAACAGTTGCGGAACCCTGCAACACATTATCTACGAGGCCTTGCTTGTTAACCGCATAATTCGCCGCCTGACGCACTTTCTTATCCGCGAATGGACCGCTCTTCGCGTTCAGGATGGTAAACCAGACATGGGGGCCCGCCTGTTCGGCAACCGCGAAATTCGCGTCCTGTTTGAAGGTGGCAAGATTATCCGGCGGCACTTCCACCATGACATCCAGCCCGCCTGCCATCATCTCCGCGACGCGGGTATTGGCATCCGTGATCGGGCGGAACACAACTGCTTCCAATGCTGGCGCTGTGTCCCAATAGTCGGGATTACGCTCCACCACCACACGCTGGCCGGATTGCCATTCCGCGAACTTGAACGGACCGGTTCCGGATGGATGACGGCCAAATTCCTTACCGTATTTCTTGACCGCTTCCGGCGACACGATCAGGCCGGTCGGATAGGCCAGATTGGAAAGAAATGGAGCGAAAGGCTCCTTCAGCTTGAACTCGACAGTGTGTTCATCGAGCACATTGACTGCATCGATGGACGAGAAATTGAACGAAAGCGGAAATGGGCCGGTGTTATAGAAGGGATGGTTTTCCTTTAGCATTCTGTCGAAGTTGAACTTGACCGCTTCGGCATTGAAATCCGAACCGTCATGGAACTTCACACCTTGACGCAGCTTGAACATATAGGTCTTGCCGTCGTCTGAAATCGTCCAGCTTTCCGCCAGTGCCGGTTCTACCTCCAGCGTTCCGTCCTTGTAGCGCACCAGGCCGTCATAAATATTGACGAGGATGCGGAAATCATTGGTGGCCGTGACTGTATGCGGATCGAGCGATTGCGGCTCTGCAATCTGCCCGACAATCAGCACATTGGGCGGCGTTTGCGCCAGCGCGACTGTGCCCGCCCCGGCGACCGAAAGCGCCATAGCAGTCAGGACGGCACGGAATAACCTTCTCATGGGGTTCCCCTTCATTTGTCAAATCCGTCAGACTCTAATTTATAGGCATAAATCAACGATCATCAATGAATTATCATAATTAATTTTTGCGAGACAAAAAAACGGGCCTGAGCCCGCTCGCGATTTCAGAAAGTTCAGAGCCTATTCTGCAGGCGTATCCTCGGGTTTCAAATCCTGCTCCGCCTTGGTCGATTTCTGATGCGTGAAACCCTTGAGGCCCTTGGCGGTTTCCTCGGCATCGCGTTTGATCTCGACTTCGCTCATTGCATAATGAACTGCAAGTTTTGCAATGGAAGTCAGAGCGCTTAGATGAATGCGCTCATAACCATGCGAGGCATCAACACCGAAGGTCAGCAAAGCCGTGCGCACATCATGCCCCGCCTCAACCGCAGACGCAGCATCGGAACGGTAATAACGGAACACGTCCTTCTGGACCTGAATGTCATGCTCTCCGCAAAGCTCGTAGAGTTTCTTCGTCAAATGGTAATCGAACGGTCCGGTCTGGTCCGCCATGGCAAGCGTGACGCCAAACTCCGATGAATTCTGGCCTGGTGCAGTCGTTCCATTATCGATGGCAACCAGCGAGGCAATATCCGGCACAACGACCGCAGAGGCACCCACTCCAACTTCCTCGCCGATGGTGAACAGCCAATAGCTATCGACCGGCGTTTCCACATTGGCTCTCTGCATTGCCTCAAGGGCTGCAAGCATGATGGCGACACCTGCCTTGTCATCAAGGTGGCGCGAGACGATAAAGCCATTATCGATGAATTCGGGCGCGGGATCGACAGCAACTATGTCACCGACATCGATACCGAGCTGCAGCAGATCATCGCGATTTCGGGCGAGCGCATCGACGCGGAGTTCGACATAAGGCCAGCCGACCGGCTGCGTATCGACTTCGTCATTGAATGTATGGCCGGAAGCTTTCAACGGCAGGATCGAACCGCGATAAATTCCTTTGGACGAAAAGATGGAAACGCGGGCACCTTCGGCGAAACGCGCTGACCAGTTACCGATGGAAACCAGTTCCATTCGTCCGTTTTCCTTCAGATATTTTACCTGTGCGCCGAGTGTATCGACATGCGATACGATCCCGCGCGCCGGTCTCTCCGTCAGGCCCACCCTGCGCGCGCGAATAGCCCCCCGGCGCGTCAGCATAACCTCAAGTCCCAGATGCTCCAGCTCGCGCGCAACATAACGCACGGCTTCGTCGGTAAACCCGGTCGGGCTCGGTATGGCGAGAAGCGCCTTGAGCCGTGTTACGAGATAGTCCTGATCGATTGTGATGGCGGTCTGCATCATTCATGTGTCGCAAAACAAGACCGTAACGTCAACGTCATCTCCAGAACAGAAAACGTCGGCGCCGGTGTTACGCGGCGCCGAGATGCCATCAGAAACTCCAGTCTTCATCCTCAGTCGCGACCGCCTTGCCGATGACGTAAGACGAGCCGGAACCGGAGAAAAAGTCGTGGTTTTCGTCGGCATTTGGCGAAAGCGCGGACAGGATCGCCGGATTGACCTTGCACGCTTCAGCCGGGAAGAGCGCCTCATAACCAAGGTTCATAAGCGCCTTGTTGGCGTTGTAGTGCAGGAATTTCTTGACGTCTTCGGTCAGGCCAACACCATCATAGAGCGCTTCGGTGTAGCGGACCTCATTGTCGTAAAGTTCCAGGAGAAGTTCAAAAGCAAAATCCTTGATCGTCTGCTTCTGCTCTTCGTTCAGGCCCTCCAGTCCGCGCTGGAATTTATAACCGATGTAATAGCCATGCACAGCCTCGTCACGAATGATGAGCCGGATAAGATCGGCTGTGTTGGTCAGCTTTGCACGGCTCGACCAGTACATGGGCAGATAGAAGCCGGAATAAAACAAAAAGCTTTCGAGAAAGACGCTGGCGATCTTCTTTTTCAGCGGATCATCCGCGCGATACTGGTCCAGGATCAGAACGGACTTGCGCTGCAGGAATTCATTTTCCTCGGACCAGCGATAGGCATCGTCAACATCCGGCGTCAGGCACAGCGTCGAGAAAATCGACGAATAAGACCGCGCATGGACTGCTTCCATGAAGGAGATGTTGGACAGCACCGCTTCTTCATGCGGCGTCGCTGCATCATCCATCAGCTTCACGGCACCGACTGCGTTCTGGATCGTATCGAGAAGTGTCAGCCCGGTGAAAACGCGGATCGTCAGTTGCTTTTCCTGCGGTTTCAGCGTTTCCCACGACTGAATATCGTTCGAAAGCGGCACCTTCTCCGGTAGCCAGAAATTACCGGTCAGACGGTTCCAGACCTCAAGGTCTTTCTCATCTTCGATCCGATTCCAGTTGATCGCACGCACGGCTGCAGGCTTCGGGTTCTTGGTCTTCACTTGAATATTCATTGGTCATCACCAGTGGTCAGAGGGCGCAGGAAACGCAGCCCTGCACTTCCGTGCCGGAGAGCGCCATCTGGCGCAGGCGAATGTAGTAGATGGTCTTGATGCCCTTCTTCCACGCGTAGATCTGTGCGCGGTTGATATCGCGTGTCGTTGCGGTATCGCGGAAGAACAATGTCAGAGACAGGCCCTGATCGACGTGCTGCGTCGCCGCCGCGTAAGTGTCGATGATCTTTTCCGGCCCGATCTCATAGGCGTCTTGATAGTAATCGAGATTGTCATTGGTCATGAACGCTGCCGGATAGTAGACGCGACCGATCTTGCCCTCCTTGCGGATCTCAATCTTCGACACGATCGGATGAATCGATGACGTCGAATGATTGATGTAGGAAATCGAGCCTGTCGGCGGCACGGCCTGAAGGTTCTGGTTATAAAGCCCGCCCTCCATCACCGCATTTTTCAGATCGCGCCAGTCATCCTGCGTCGGAATCGCAATGCCAGCCTTTTCGAAAATTTCTCGAACCTTTTCCGTCGCCGGTTCCCAAAGCTGCTCGGTATATTTGTCGAAATATTCACCTGTTGCGTATTTGGATTTCTCGAAACCTTTAAAGGACTTGTTCGTTTCCACCGCAATCAGGTTCGATGCGCGGATCGCGTGATAGGTAACCGTATAGAAATAGATATTCGTGAAATCGACGCCCTCCTCCGAGCCGTAATAAATCCGCTCGCGGGCGAGATAACCATGCAGATTCATCTGGCCGAGACCGATGGCATGGCTTTCATCATTACCTCGGGCGACCGACGGCACGGAACCGATTTGGCTCATATCGGAAACTGCTGTCAGAGCGCGGATGGAGGTTTCGATGGTCTTGCCGAAATCGGAGGAGTCCATTGCTGATGCAATGTTGAGCGAACCCAGATTGCACGAAATATCCTTGCCGAGATGATCATAGGAAAGGTCTTCGCCGAAGATGCTCGCCTCACTCACCTGGAGGATTTCCGAACAGAGATTGCTCATGGTGATGCGCCCGTCAATCGGATTGGCGCGGTTCACCGTGTCCTCGAACATGATATAGGGATAACCGGACTCGAACTGGATTTCCGCCAGCACCTGAAAGAACTCGCGCGCATTGATCTTCTTCTTGGCAATACGCGCATCGTCGACCATTTCCCGATATTTTTCGGTAACCGAAATCTCGGTCAATGGCACGCCGTAAACCCGCTCCACATCATAGGGCGAGAAGAGGTACATATCCTCGTTATTCTTTGCGAGTTCGAAGGTAATGTCTGGAATGACCACACCAAGCGACAAGGTTTTAATGCGGATTTTCTCGTCGGCGTTTTCGCGCTTCGTATCCAGAAAGCGCATGATATCCGGGTGATGGGCGTGCAAGTAAACAGCACCCGCTCCTTGTCGCGCACCCAGCTGATTGGCGTAGGAAAAGGAATCCTCAAGAAGCTTCATCACCGGAATGATACCGGATGATTGGTTCTGAATCTGCTTGATAGGTGCGCCCGCCTCACGAATATTGGTAAGGCTCAAGGCCACCCCGCCGCCCCGCTTCGACAATTGCAACGCCGAATTGATCGAGCGCCCGATGGACTCCATATTGTCTTCAACCCGCAGCAGAAAACAGGAAACGAGCTCGCCGCGCTGCTTCTTGCCTGCATTGAGGAAAGTCGGCGTCGCAGGCTGGTAGCGGCCTGCAATGATCTCCTCCATCAGATTGCATGCCAGCTGTTCATTGCCGCGCGCCAGCGTCAGCGCTACCATGCAGACACGGTCTTCATAGCGCTCCAGATAGCGCTTTCCATCGAAGGTTTTCAGCGTATAGCTGGTGTAATATTTGAACGCGCCGAGAAAGGTCGGAAACCGGAATTTCTTCGCATAGGCTTCGTCGAAAAGATCGCGCACGAAATTGAAGGAATACTGATCCAGTACCTCTTGCTCGTAATAGCCTTCGGTCACCAGATAATCGATCTTTTCCCGCAAGTTATGGAAAAAGACCGTGTTCTGGTTCACGTGCTGGAGGAAATATTGGCGCGCAGCCTGCCGGTCACGGTCAAGCTGGATTTTTCCCTCGTCATCGTAAAGGTTCAGCATCGCGTTGAGCGCGTGATAATCCAGCCCATCCAAGGATTTTGACGGTTTACTGCTGTTGGAAGTTACAGCTTGAGGCGCATCCTGCGCCACTGGCTGTGCCTCGCGCTCTCGGATCAAGGTCGTGTCTGCCGTGTCCAAAATCGTTCCATCCCGTTTTTGACATTGCCAATGTCCTCATCGGTTCCCAGAAGCTCGAAGCGGTAGAGATAGGGAACCTGACATTTGGCGGAGATAATGTTGCCGGCGATACAGAAAGCCTCGCCGAAATTGCTGTTCCCCGCGGCAATCACGCCGCAGATGAAAGAGCGGTTGCTCTCATCGTTGAGAAAGCGGATCACAGGCTTGGGGACAGCGCCCTTGGAGCCGCCGCCACCATATGTGGGCGTCACGAGCACGAAAGGCTCGCGCACCTGCAATCCGCCTGAACCGTCCATCGGGATACGGTTCGACCGCATTCCAAGCCGTTCGACAAACCGGTGTGTATTTTCCGACCGGCTGGAGAAATAGACTATCAGGCTCATGTGACCATAGCCCTCAGGCGAGAGCACTGATCATATCGGGCCGGAAGCCCGCCCAATGGGATTCACCTGCCACAACCACCGGCACCTGGCGATAACCCATGTCTTGAACGAGATGGAAAGCATCGGCATCGGCAGAGATATCGATGACTTCATATTCGATACCCTGGCGGTCGAGGGCGCGCGTGGTGGCCGTGCACTGGACACAGGCGGGTTTGCTGTAAACGGTGACGTTCATTTTTTCCTCACTGGAGCATGTCTCCCAAAAGTGGGAACCGGTTTTGGGAGACATGCGTAAAAACAAAGAGATAGAGTATTTCCAACGGTCCGGTTTGAACTGGAATACTCTCGATAGGAAACGCAAAGAGCCGTTCGCGCATCGCAAAATGCGCGTCGAAAGACATGAGATACGGGATCGGCCAGCCGCGCGAACAAGCAGCCTGACCACGCAAACTATGCCTCGAAGGGAGGATCGGAACCGAAACTGAATAAACTGGACATGGACTTCACCCCGAAGCTTTGAGCGGGAAGTTCGGGGCAGCAACCCGTAAGGCAACGATTTGCCACACAAGATTGCGCGCCAACCGGACACCCCGCCCGTGGACGTACTCGTTCAAGGCAGGTCTCCTGGCTCACGGATCAACATTCTGTCCGCCTTCCCAGCCAAAGCCAGTGACGTGATGGACAGAACTCTCCGCTTACAGTTGCGGGGGCAGCTCCGGCATTGCCGCATCCATCATGGATGAAACGCACCGGATTCCCGTCTTAGCTTTCGACCCAACGAATCGAAAGAACCTAGAACACCATATATAGTAGTCGAAGTTAAAAACTCGTCAACAGATAGTTGTCCGCAAAGCGTAGAATGAACGAAGCGTTCTTTACCCAGCTGGCTTGATCGGTTTCGGTCTGAACTCCGGCTTGATGGCCTTGAGGGCCATGCGATCCACCATTGCGGGGACAATCAGTTTCAACCAGCGCCCGAATCGCATCTGGCGGGTCATCAACACTTCACGCTTGCGAGCCTGCACGCCTTTTAGCATCAGCCGCACAGCTTCCTCGACGGGCATCATGTCATCTTCGCGCACACCACTTGTTCCCAGCGCGCCGCCGCTTGCGCTGTAACCCACCTTGCGAATGTCGGTTTTGACGACGCCCGGATAGACGATGGTAATGGATATGCCGCTTGGTTCCAGTTCTGCGCGAAGCGCCTCGCAGAAACCCGAAAGAGCGAACTTCGTTCCGCTATAGGCAGTGCGCCCCGGCACACCGATCAATCCGGCAACAGAAGACACAGCCACGATCCGTCCCTTGCTGGCGGCAAGATACGGAAGTGCTGCATGAATGGGCCAGATGCTACCCCAGTAATTCAACTCCATCAGATCATGCATCCAGTTGAGATCATCTGGTTTGATCTCAGCAAAATTGGCGTGGGCCGACATGCCTGCATTCACGATCAAAGTGTCGATACGACCGAAAGCGGAAACGGCTTTATTGATAAGATCGATACAGGCTTTACGATCTTTCACATCGGTTGGTACCACGAGAACCGAACTGCCCAGTTGCCGCAACTCTGTGGCCAAATTTTCCAGCTTTTCAACATTGCGCGCAGCAAGCACCAGAGCAGCATTGGCACGGTCATGCCGGGCGATTTGCCGCGCGGTTTCAGCGCCGATACCATCCGATGCTCCTGTTATGATCGTCACGTCCATGCCCGGCCCTCCCCTGCCTATCGATCCGACGACAGGCAAGGTACAGGCAGGGCAATCAATGCGTCCAGTGGTTTAGACCTTGCGCGATAGAATAGCAGCAAGAGCGAGACCACCGATCAGCGATATGTGCTCCAGCGCCACCGTCATATCCCGGAAAGCTTCTTCTCCTTCCTTTGCCCAGAACGGGTGGGCAACAGGAATGGTCAGGATCGTAAAGACGGCAAGAGCACCACAAGCCAACCAGATTCCGCGATTGAAGATGATCATCAGCGATCCGACAATCTGCAAAAGCAGGGTTGCGCTGTTGAACAGCCAGCCCGGATGAAGACCAAAGCTTTCCATTTCCGCAGCATTGGCGCCGAAGTTGAAGAGCTTGGCCAGCCCACTCGACCAGAAAATGAAGGTAAGGACCACCCGCGCCAGCAAAAGGCTGGCATGGGAATCGAGGATGTTGGCGATGAAACGCGGCATTGGTCAACCCTTTCCGCCGGTGATACGGATAACCTTGAATGCGACCGCCACGGCAACTGCTGGCGCGAGTGCGAATATCACCGACAGCCAGAGCGAGGCATTTGCCGCGCCCTCCACACCTCCCGGCACGGCAATGCCGGCAAAATTGGCAATCATCCCCGCGCAAGCCGTCCCGAAGGCTATGGCGAAGAGTTGTACGGTCGTCATTCCACCCGCTGCGAGATCCTGCTCGGTGGACGGAGCGCTCTGATAGACGCGGGTAACGAGGCTTGGCCATGCAAGACCGATCCCGAAACCGATCAGGATGAGCCCAAGGCAGACGGGCGCGAGCAGCAACCAGTTGCCGTTGCCATGGATCGGGAGAAATATGGCGAGCAGGACAAGACCGGCGAGCGCCAGAACAGGTCCGGCAACGACAAGCTTGTCGCCCCCCTTCTCCTGCCATCTGGAACTGAGGAAGGATGCTACCGTCCAGCCGATTGCCATAAGTGCCGCCAGATATCCTGCCCAGAGCGGAGACTGGCCATGCAAGTGCTGCAGCAGATAAGGCACGTATATTTCGGGCTGCATGCTGAGCATCAAAAGCGCGATCGTAAGGTAAAGAGCCCCGAGCGGCGTCGACAGGCTGAACGAGCGGCGCGGCAGGAGACGTGCCTTGGCGTCGCGCTCCACGAATGTGATGATGGCGATCATGAACATCGCCACACCCAAACCGACGACCTTCCATAGCGTTTCCTGTGACAGGCTCCCCGCTGAAACCGCAAGGACAGCGCCGGTCAAGAGGATAAGTTGAAGAATCGGAATGGAAACACGCTCGTTTTTATCCCAGCTCGAGCGTGGCAAAGTCGCGAATGCCACCACAGCGAAAAGACCCGATACCGGCAGCAATGACCAGAAAGCGGCGCGCCATGCGCCATATTCGGCAAAGATGCCGCCAATCGCCGGCCCGATCAGCGTGGCCACGCCGAACATAGCGGAAATAAGACCGATGGCCCGGCCCCACAGGCGCTCCGGCAAAACGACACGGGTGAGACCATAGGCGAGCGCGTAAAGAAATCCGCCACCGAGGCCTTGCACGCTCCGCCCCGCCAGCATGACCGGCATGTTGATGGCCAGAGACGAGATCAGTGTGCCTGCTGCGAACAGCAGGGTCGCCACGACATAAGCACCTCTTGGACCGGCACTTTTCAGCAGCCGCGCGGTGAGCGCAGCCCCTAGAATGGAGGCAACGACGAACAAGGTCGTCGCCCAGGCATAGAAATCCATGCCGCCAATGTCCTGCACCACGCTCGGCATGACTGTAGTCGCGATATACATATTGACCGCATGGAGAGTGACCCCTCCGGCCAAAGCCAGGGCATAGAGACCATTTTTACCCCTTAGAAGCTCCCCCCAGCCAGCAGGCGCATGTCCCGCAATCCCCGCTGGTGTTGTTTCTTCGATCGAACTTTGCACTGTCGGCCTCCGTGAACTGAATTGTTGCCGACGGGTTTATAGGACCTCAACTTTGGTTGAGGTCAATAGGCTATTTCCACTGGAAACGAAGGCTTTTGACCGGTGCGAAATGTGGCATGGAACGCCGCAAGATTGCCGCTGCGAATGATCGCAGCAGCGTCGGACAGGTTCGCCTCAGATGCAGGGAAGTCAGATAAGATTGCCGGGCTTGACCATCAATCTTCTGGGACCGGCGCCTTGCTGACCGAGGATGTCGTCCGGATTTCGCAACGGGCATTCGGACAGCGAGAGACAACCGCAGCCGATGCAACTCGTAATCTGGTCACGAAGCTGCATCAGACTGTCGATGCGTTCCTGAAGCATGTCTTTCCAGGCTTCCGAAAAACGTCTCCAGTCCTCTGCCGTCGGTACGTGGTCGTGGGGAAGGTCTTCCAGCGCTTCACGAATGATCGCAAGCGGGATGCCCGCACGTTGCGCGATCTTGATAATGGCGATGCGGCGCAGCACGGCACGGTGATAGCGGCGCTGGTTGCCCTCTGTGCGCCAGCCCTCGATGAGCCCCTTGGTTTCATAGAAATGGACCGTAGATACCGCCACGCCGGCGCGCCGGGAAACATCACCAACCGTCAGGCTTTTCTTGAGACCTGAATGTTCCATATCGTCAAACTCGATCATGCCGAATGTGTAGGCCGCAGCCCCGCACAATTGCAAGACGCGTCATAAATCCGCATCATGTCTCAACGCGCGATAATTGCGGCGTGCCCATAGCAACGGGCGCGAATGCAGCGGCAGATCGGTATTCGTTACCAGCCCGGCAAAAAGCGTGTGATCCGCCATTGGAATGTTGCCCGCCAGTTCGCAGTCAATGGCAGCCGAAGCCCCGAAAAGACGCGGTCTCCCAGACGGCCATTCGCCCCACACACCAATGAGAAATCTCTGCGCGGGGGGAACGTTTCCCGCGAAGGCATCGCCGATCATCTCCTGCCCTTCCGCGAGCATGGCGAGCGAGAAGCCGCCATCAGAAAGGATCGCCGTTGCCAGCGCGCTGTCGCTTTTCACCGAAACCAAAACCATGGGCGGCTCGGCGGAAAGCGACAACACCGCTGTCACCGTGCGACCGTGGGCTTCACCGGCATCGCATGCGGTCAGCACGGACACTGTTGCGGCCATCCGCGACATCGCATCCGCGAACTCTCGCTTCGAAACGGCGCCGATTGCGTCGCGGTCTATATGCAGCACGTTTCTGTTCATCATCTCAGGCAACCTTCGGCTTCTGTCCCTGATAGCGCCGGTCGGAAACGCCCCGCAGCGCTTCCGACCGGCCATGGCCTCACGTCGGGATGTCCGTTCGGCCATATCGTTTCCAAACAGCTATTCGGAATGCTGTTTCAGATAGGCGATCATGTTTTCGAGGTCTTTCTCCCTGGTCAGTCCGGCAAAAGCCATCCAGGTGCCTTTCACCATGGCCTGCGGCTTCCTGAGAAAAGCCTTCAATTCCTCGTCGTTCCAGACCAACCCCTCAGCAGCAGCCTTGCGCATCGCATCCGAATAGGGATAGCCCGGATAGGAGGCGGCCTTGCGGCCCACCACGCCTTTCAGTGATGGGCCGCGTTTGCTTTCGTCGGCATCCGCCGTGTGGCAGACGGAGCATCGCTTGAAGAGTTTTTCTCCCGCCGCAGCATCTGTCCCTTCACCAGAGGCAGCTGTCGAAACAAGAAGGACATTGGAAAAAGCAAGGGGAACAAAAAGAAGCGACAAGCGCATGGACGATACTCCAGATGATCGGCCATGCTTCTCTAGTTCCTCAACCTTGGTTGAGGTCAAGAGCAAATCTCGTCTGCTTCCTCATTTTTAGACAACGCTCGTGGAAAAATTCGCAGCAGCGCTCAACACAGCCCGTATCGATGCGGTTGCGATATCGTCGTCGATCCCGACGCCGAAAACTTTCCGTCCATCATGCGTACGGCATTCGATATAAGCCGCAGCCTGCGCGTAGGTGCCCTTTTTCAATGAATGTTCGTGATAGTCGACGATTTCCAGATCGATATCGCAACCGGCCTGCAATGCCGAGACCGCACTTGATATCAAACCATTGCCGCGCCCGGTTATGGCGATTTCCTGCCCGCGATGCCGAATGCGCCCGGCGAAGACACGCGCCTCTCCGTTCCGTGCGGGCCTGCTTTCCTTGTAGTTCAGCAGCTCAAAATCAGCATTCTCTTCCAGATGATAGACATCGTGGAACAGCGACCAGATCATTTCCGCGGTCGTTTCCTTGCCGGTATCGTCGGCGAATGCCTGCACGCGACGGCTGAAATCGATTTGCAGCGGGCGCGGCAGTTTCAGCCCCCGGTCCTGCTCCAGCACCCATGCTACGCCGCCCTTGCCCGACTGGCTGTTTACGCGGATGACGGCTTCATAGCTTTCACCGATATCTTTCGGATCAATGGGCAGATAGGGCATTTCCCATATGCCGTCATTGCGGCTTTGATGCGCGGCAAAACCCTTGCGGATCGCATCCTGATGCGAGCCGGAAAAAGCTGTATGGACCAGTTCGCCAACATAGGGGTGGCGCGGATGAACCGGCAAGTCATTGCAATGTTCGACCGTTCGCACGACGGAGCGCATCTCCGGGAAATAAAGCTTCGGGTCGATGCCCTGCGTATAGAAATTGAGCGCCAGCGTAACGAGATCGACATTGCCAGTGCGCTCGCCATTGCCGAACAGGCAACCCTCGACACGATCAGCGCCTGCCAGCAAGGCCTGTTCCGTAGCAGCCACTGCCGTCCCCCGGTCATTGTGCGGATGCACGCTTATAATGACGCTGTCGCGGCGCGACAGGTTGCGGCAGAACCATTCGATCTGGTCCGCATAGACATTCGGCATTGCCACTTCTACCGTAGCCGGCAGGTTGAGGATCGCCTTGTCTTCGGGCGTTGGCTGCCAGACATCCAGAACACGTTCGCAGATTTCCAGCGCGAAATCAGGCTCGGTAAAGCAGAAGGTTTCCGGCGAATATTCGAAAGTCCAGCGTGTCTCTGGTTGTTTCCGGCTTTCTTCCAGCATGGCAGTTACCCCACTGACAGCCAGATCGATGATCTCCTCCTTTTCCATATTGAACACCACGCGACGAAACAGCGGCGCGGTTGCATTATAAAGATGAACGATGGCCCGACGGGCACCGCGCAGGGATTCGAAAGTGCGCGCGATGAGGTCAGCGCGCGACTGAGTGAGCACCTGAATGGTCACATCGTCGGGTATGAGTTCCTCTTCGATCAGCCGACGAACAAAGTTGAACTCCGTCTGCGAAGCGGAAGGAAACGCAACCTCGATTTCCTTGAAACCGATTTCCAGAAGCATGCGATAGAAACGCATTTTCTTCTCGCCGTCCATCGGGTCGGCGAGCGCCTGATTGCCGTCGCGCAGGTCCGTCGAGACCCAGCGCGGCGGCTGCGTCAGCCGTCGGTTCGGCCACTGGCGATCCGGCAATTCGATCGGAGATATGAAAGGACGGTATTTGCTATCCGGGTTTTGCATCATGACAATAGTTCCTTCGGCTGCGGAGCAGCAGCTGCGACAATTGGGAAAGGGGATTGACGGCAGGTTACGACCGCCGGGATGCCATCAGGCCCAACGGTCGCCGGTAGGTCGAAGGAGAAGAAGCGAAAAAGCCAGGCGTGCGCCGCCAGCCGGAGCGTTCAAATCCGTTGAAACAAGTGTCTTGTGGCTGGCGCAAGCGGACACTGCGGGGCTCTCTTAAAAATGGCTTCTCCACTCCATCATATGTGAATGGATATTGGCATTCCTGCGCTTTAAGGCCATTCTTGAGCGTAAAAGGGTCAATCCATGTCACTGAATCATCCGGCGCCCCTTGCACTCGCCATATCCGCCATCGCGCAGGACGATGCATCCTTTACAGGGCCGCCGCACCGTCACCGCGATGCGCAATTGATCTATGCGCGGTCCGGCGTGGTAACCGTTGCAACCGAAAACGGGAGCTGGGTCGTTCCTCCCAATCGCGCCGTGTGGGTGCCACCGATGGTGGAGCACGCAACCCGCAGCCACGGACCTGTTCAGTTTCGTACGATCTTTATCCACCCGGATGCCGCTCGATCCCTCCCCTCATCCTGCGGCGTGGTGGAAGTTTCTTCCTTGCTGCGCGAACTGATCCTGCGTCTTGTGGAATTGCAGGGCCGGCCAGCTACTCCCTTCGCTCAACGTGTCTGCGAATTGCTGTTGGAGGAACTCACTTTTCTGCCCGCCGAACCCCTCAGTCTTTCCGTGCCATCGGATCACCGGCTCCGCACCCTTTGCCAGACGCTGCAAGCGGAACCCGATACGGAGTTATCGCTCGATGCTGCCGCCTCGCGGGCGGGAATGAGCAGGCGCAGTTTCATGCGTCATTTCGAGCGTGAAACCGGCATGACCTACGGTCGCTGGCGGCAGCAGGCCCGCTTGCTTGCTGCATTGCCTGCGCTTGCCGCAGGCGTGCCTGTCGTGACCGTGGCGCTGGATTGCGGATACCAAAGCGCAAGCGCTTTCGCCGCAACGTTCAAGCGCAGCCTCGGACGAAGCCCCGCAAGTTATTTCGAGTGAAATATTCACAGAACAGCCTGATGACACTCGCCAAGAACGACAATATTTTCAATCGCTTATCGCTCCGAGGCGTGCACGGATGAGCTTTCCAACATGGATTTCAGCGTCTTAGTCGAAGGGAGAAATTGACAGTCCGCCTTTCCATCATGTATCGATCTTTAGGCTTTGAACATCGTTCAATATATTGAACGATCGAAGGTTTCTCCCAAGGCCTTCTTTCAAAGCCATCGGTGCATCGGCTGCATCGGAGAATTACGGATACGCTTCCTTCCCAAGACAGAAGCAGGTCCGGGATAAGCCCAGCGTTGTGTGCCGGTGAGGAAATGAGAGACCTCGGCGCTGGTGAATGTGATAAGGGTGGAATGATGACAACAGAGATCAAGCCATTTTCGTTCGACACCGTCGGTTCGATGCTCGTCGAATGGAGCGCTGCGAAGCGCCTCGGCGAAATCCTCGGCGAACGGTTTTCCGAGCGCAATATTCTGATCGTGACGGACAAAGGCCTACACAAGGCAGGCGTTCTTGACCATGCACTGGCATCGTTGGAGAAAGCTGGTTTCGGTATCAGCGTTTTCGATGACGTGGTGGCCGATCCGCCGGAATCCGTGCTGTTTGCCTGCGTCGAGCAAGCAAAGACCGCTGGTTGCGACATCGTGCTCGGTTTGGGCGGCGGGTCGTCCATGGATATCGCCAAGCTCGCAGCAGTGCTGCTTGTCTCCGAACAGGAACTTTCCGAACTGTATGGTATCGGCAAGGTGCAGGGCAGTCGTCTTCCGCTGATTCAGATCCCGACCACAGCTGGAACCGGATCTGAAGTCACGAACATCACCATTCTGACGACCGGTGAAACCACGAAGATGGGCGTCGTTGCCCGTCAGCTCTACGCCGATTTCGTTATTCTCGATGCCGAACTGACCTGCGGCCTGCCTGCCCTGCATACAGCCGCAACCGGCATCGACGCCATGGTCCACGCAATCGAGGCCTATACAAGCCGGATCAAGAAGAACCCGCTGTCCGACGCATTTGCACGCGAAGCGCTGAAGCTTCTTTCGGCCAATCTGATCGCCGCTTGCGAAAACGGCAATGATCGTCATGCCCGTGAGGCCATGCTACTCGGCGCGAATTATGCCGGTCAGGCTTTCTCCAACTCGCCCGTCGGCGCTGTTCACGCGTTGGCTTATCCGCTCGGCGGCCACTACCATGTACCGCATGGCCTTTCCAATGCGCTGATGCTGGGGCCTGTGCTGCGTTACAACATGGCGGGCGCGGCCAAGCTCTATGCAGAGCTTGGCGATCTGCTGCTGGAGAAATCCGAAGGCACGACGGAAGAGCGTTCTGCGGCATTCGTCACCTATATGGAAGAGCTGATGAACAAGTCCGGCGCACCGCGCCGCCTGCGTGATGTCGGCGTGACGGAAGAAAGCCTCGAAATGCTCGCGCGCGACGCGATGCTGCAAACACGGCTTCTGGGTAACAACCCGGTCGATGTGACCGAGGCCGACGCTCTGGCGCTTTATCGCGAAGCTTTCTGATCAAACATAACGACCTGACGGACCGGACACCGGAGAAGCGAGCTGACAGCCGCTTCTCCGCAGTTTGTCTCTGTGTCTTTGGAGAATAAATTGAGCACTGAACGTATCGACGGTCAGGAGCAGCCCTATTGGCCTGCCGGACCATTCAAAATTCGCCTGCCTTTCGTTCACTACAAATTCGAATGGCCCGATTATTTTCAAGGGCTGCTGATGTGCGCAGTGGATCTGTCCGCCATCCCGCTCATGACTGAACTTCTTGGGATGCCTTTCGAGGTCGCCCTTGCTGTGGTCGTGCTGAACGGCTTGTTCTATCTTGCACATCATCTTCTGGGTGACCCCGTTGTTCCGGGCTGGATCACGCCTGCCATCCCGCTTCTGATGGCCTATTGCTCCACATTCGCCGAAGGTCCCGAACGCGTTCACGCTCTGGTCGCATTCCAGATGATGCTCGGCATATTCTCGATCTTTATCGGCGCGACGGGCATGGCGCATCGGGTGGTGCAGCTTATTCCCGCCGCCATCAAGGCAGGTATCATTGTCGGCGCGGGATTTGCCGCCGTGATATCGGTTTTCCAGCTGGGCGGACGTTTCGATACGTTCCCGTTCACGATCACCATTGCTGTTGGCCTCGGCTTCTACGTCATCTTCTCTCGCCATTTTGCGCGTATCAAGAACAGTAATCCGGTGCTTGCCATTGTCGGAAAGCTTGGTGTGTTCCCGATTATTCTGCTCGCTGTCGTTATCGCCCCCCTCTTCGGTGAAGCACAGTGGCCAAAGCTTGAATGGTCGATCACAAGTCCGGATTTCACCACGCTATGGCGCGAATATACGGTTTTCGGCCTCGGCTTGCCGCCGCTTTCGATGTTCCTCAGCGCAATCCCGACAATGCTTGCGGCCTATATCGTCGTGTTCGGCGATGTCCTGCAAAGCCGCGCCATTCTGAAGGAAGCCGATGAAGCGCGTCCTGATGAAAAAGTGGACTACAACCCCGACCGGGCGCATCTCATTTTTGGCGGACGCAATGCTGCAATGAGTGTTCTTGGACCGGATGTATGCATGTGCGGCCCGCTCTGGTCGGCTATGCACGTCGTCATCACCGAGCGTTTTTCGCAAGGAAAGAAGGCCATGCATTCGATCTTTGGTGGCGCAGGCTCATTTCGCTGGGGCACCAATACCGGCTTGTTTCTGATGCCGATCGTCACTCTGGTGCAGCCGATCCTTGGCGTCGCACTCGCCCTCACCTTGCTTATTCAGGGATATGTTTCGGTTCGCGTCGGCATTCTCGAAGCACGTTCCCAACGCGATCTTGGCATTGCCGGCGTGGTCGGTGCGGTTCTTGCCACTCGCGGTGCGGCCTGGGCTTTTGCGACCGGTGTCGTCCTCTGCCTTTTGATATATGGCCGTGACTTCTTCCGTGGTGAAGTAGACAACACTTTTACCAAAGACAACTGACCGATAGCCCTCCCCGTCCTACCGGGAGGGCTTCTGGTTTTTATCCACTCACGACTTCAGGCAACGGTCGATCCACTGTCATCGCATGATCGAGAACCCGTTGCAGATTGGCGGCGTGACGGAAACTCGGTTCCAGTTCCGCACCATCGGCCACAGCACGCGCAAAGCGCTGATAGTTCGTCTCCACCGTTCCCGCATCGATGTCCCGCCAGACTGGCGTTTCAATGTCCTCGCCGATGGAACCGCGCAGGCTTGAGCCTGTAGGTGTGTGGAGAATTTCCAGCGCACCCTTGTCGCCATGGATCCGCAGCCGCAACTCGTTCAGGTGCCCCGTCGCCCAACGGCTGGCGTGAATGACACCCAGCGCGCCATTGGCATATTCCGCCATCATGACGAAGCTGTCATTCGCATCGAGCACATACTCACCGATATGGTTGTTATCCGCCTTTTCAAATGTCTTGAGACGTGCCGAGGCCCGCGCCACATCGCTGCCGATAGCATAGCTGGAAAAGTCGAGAATATGGATGCCGACATCGCCCAGAACACCGTTCGAACCATGCTTGGTCGAAAGGCGCCAGAGCCATTTGCTTTCGGTTTTCCAGTCGCCCCATGTCTTCGAGACCAGCCAGCTTTGCAGATAGGACGCCTCGAAATGGCGCACCTGGCCGATCTCACCCGCCATCACCATGTCGCGCGCCTTTTGCAGGGGCGCGACATTGCGATAGGTCAGATTGACCATGTTGATGACATTGGCCTGCTCGGCAGCATCCGCCATTTCAGCGGCTTTTTCGTAGCTTTCTGCAAGCGGTTTTTCGCAGAAGACATGCTTTCCCGCGCCCACCAGCGCAAGTGTGGTCGGATGATGAATGGCATCCGGCGTGACATTGGCAACTGCATCGAAACGGCCCCACTCCAGCGCATCCTCAAGCCGCGTGAAGCGGTTGTGGATGTCGTGATTTTCAGAGAAGCCATCGACACGCTCCGCCGAAACGTCACATGCGGCAACCACCTCGACGCCCTCGATGGCCTTGAAGGCTTCGGCATGGTTCTTCGCCATGCCGCCTGTTCCCAGAATAAGAAGACGCATCATGCACCTCAACGATAACCGGCTTCGCCCGGCTTGTGCAGTTTAGGCCCACGCTCGACAATCGGCTCTGGTGCCTTGTCGACTGGAACATTCGGCGCGGTGTGAATGCCCGTCCATGCCGGTTGCGGATTGTAGGCCCATTTGACCGAGTTGCGCAGAACCGTCTGCACATTCGCATCATGATAGGTTGGGTAGGTTTCATGACCGGGGCGGAAATAGAACACATTGCCCGCACCGCGCCGCCAGGTCATGCCGGAGCGGAAGACTTCACCGCCCGCAAACCACGAGATGAAAACGGTTTCGAGCGGTTCCGGCACGGAAAACTGTTCACCGTACATTTCCTCGTTCTCAAGCACAAAGTTCTCGTCCAGCCCCTGTGTGATCGGATGGCCGCGATTGACCACCCAGAGCCGCTCGCGCTCGCCCGCTTCACGCCATTTGAGCGCACAGGGCGTTCCCATCAGACGCTTGAATATTTTGGAGAAATGTCCGGAATGGAGCACGATCAGCCCCATGCCTTCGAAAACGCGCTTCGCGACGCGTTCCACAACCTCGTCACTGACGCCACCATGATCCTTGTGGCCCCACCAAACGAGCACGTCGGTCTTGGCGAGACGCTCTTCAGTCAAGCCGTGCTCCGGTTCCTGCAAGGTGGCAGTCGTCGCTTCGATGGCGCTATCCTCGCTCAGCGCCCTGGCGATAGTGTTGTGCATGCCGTCCGGATAAACCGAACGCACTGTTTCATTGATCTGCTCGTGAATGTTTTCACCCCAGACGATGGTACGAATAGGCACGAGTATTCTCCTTGCTGCGGGCATCACAACCCATTTGTCTCATGTGTCATTAAGCTTGGGAGGTCAGCGTCAGACGGCGCGGCCCTTTTCATCGAAACGATGAATGTTTTCACCCATCAGGGAAACCGAAAGCGTCTCACCTGATTTACGCGCTGCCACGTCGCTTTCGCGGACCACCAGCGGTTCCTCCAGGCCGAGATCGATATAGACATAGGTATCGGAACCGAGAATTTCGGTATGGATTACCTGACCGGTCCAGTGACCATTTTCGTGTACGATAGCGAGATGTTCGGGACGCAAACCCACCGTATGCGCGCCAAAAGGCTCACTATATCTGCCGGTCAGGAAATTCATCTTCGGTGATCCGATGAACCCGGCGACGAAAAGCGAATTTGGCTTTTCGTAAAGCTCGAGCGGCGTTCCGATCTGCTCCACGCGTCCGTCGCGCAGCACACAGATGCGGTCGGCCAGCGTCATCGCCTCCACCTGATCGTGCGTCACATAGATCATGGTGGTGTCTTCCATGCTCTGGTGGAGCTTGGCGATCTCAAGCCTTGTAGCCACACGTAGTGCCGCATCAAGGTTGGACAAGGGTTCATCGAAGAGGAACACTTTCGGATCGCGCACGATGGCACGACCAATCGCGACACGCTGCCGCTGCCCACCGGAAAGCTGGCGTGGCAGGCGCTCGAGATAAGGCGTCAGCTGCAGCATCTCCGCAGCCTTGTGAATGCGGCTCTTGCACTCATCCTTGCTCTTGCCCGCGAGCTGCATGCCGAAGGCCATGTTCTCGTAGACTGTCATATGCGGATAAAGCGCATAGGACTGGAACACCATGGCGATGCCGCGCTTCGAAGGTGCGAAGCTGTTAACCACCGTTCCGTCGATGGACAGATCACCTGAAGAGATTTCCTCCAAGCCTGCAATGAGGCGCAACAGCGTGGACTTTCCGCAACCGGATGGACCAACGAAGACCATGAACTCGCCGGGTCGGATATCCATATCCACGCCCTTGATGACCTCGAAGTTACCGAAAGACTTGCGCACATCGCGCAACTGAAGTTCTGCCATGGTTGTACCTAACCCTTTACGCCGCCTGCCGTCAGACCGGACACGATCCGCCGCTGGAAGATGAGCACGAGGATGACGAGGGGAACCGTCACGATGACGGAAGCCGCCATGATGTTGCCCCAGGGGATTTCAAACTGACTGCTGCCGGACAGAAGCGCGATAGCCACAGGCACGGTGCGCTGGCTGCCCGAAGAGGTGAAGGTGAGCGCGAACAGGAACTCGTTCCATGCCGAGATGAAAGCGAGCAATCCGGTTGTCACCAGCGCCGGCCACATCAGTGGCATGAAAACACGCGTGATAATCACCCACGGCGATGCGCCATCCACGATGGCCGCTTCCTCAATCTCGATTGGCAGGTCACGCATGAAGGTGGTGAGGACCCAGACCGTAAACGGCAGCGTGAAGATCATATAGGAGAAGATCAGCGCCAGCGGCGTGTTGAAGATACCGAGAAAACGGATCAGCTCGAACAGACCCGCCAGAACGGCGATCTGCGGAAACATGGACACCGAAAGAATGGTGAGAAGCAACAAGCCCCGTCCGCGAAAACTCACACGCGCCAGCGCATAGGCAGCTGTCACCGCCAGCAACAGCGAGATTGCCACTACAACGGTCGCCACCAGCAGTGAATTACCAAGACTGCGTAGGAAGCTGCCCTGCGTGAGAACACCGGCATAATTGTCGAGCGAGAAACTGCTTGGCCAGTAATCGACCTGAAACAGCGCCGTCCCGGATTTGAGACTGGTGATGATCGCATAATAGAACGGGAACACCGCGATCAAAATGATGAGCGCCACCAGCAGATAGAAGCTGAGGGTTTTCACATAGTGCATCATGCTATTCCCCCCTGCTGCCGACATTGACGCGTCCGAAGAACATGTAGAGCACGGTGATAGCCGCAATGATGAGGAACAGCATCGTCGATGCCGCCGCGCCATAGGCGAATTTGTCAAAATCAAAGAGATTTTCGCGGGCGAAAACCGACATGGTCTTCGTCTGCGCATTATTCGGCGTCAGCACATAGATCAGGTCGAAGATGCGCAAGGCATCCAGCATACGGAAGATGATCGCCACCATCAGCGCTGGACGGATCAACGGCAGCGTCACACGCCAGAACACCTTGACCGGATGCACGCCATCGATCTTGGCCGCTTCGTAAATGTCGGATGGCACCATTTGCAGACCGGCCAGAATAAGCAGCGCCATGAAGGGCGTCGTCTTCCAGACATCAACAATCAGGATCGCGACCATCGCGGTGTCGGGATTGGCCGTCCAGGCGATCTTCTGGCTGATGAGGCCCAGATTGAGCAGGATATGATTGAGGATGCCGAACTGGTCGTTGAGCATCCAGCCCCACATCTTGGCTGAAACAATCGTCGGGATTGCCCACGGGATCAGGATTGCGGCGCGCACGAGCCCACGCCCCCGGAAATTCGCGTTCAGCACCAGAGCGACGATCAATCCAAAAATCGTTTCAAGGCTGACCGACAGAATAGTGAACCGGATCGTGTTCCAGACCGCACCCCACCAGGCGGGATCAGCCAGAAGACCGCGATAGACGGTACGCCCGCTCTTGAGCGTCACCCAGGACAGATAATTGTTAAAGCCAACGAATTCCGCCGTACCGAGGCTCGTCAGCGATGCATTGGTGAAACTGAAATAGATGGTCCGCAGCAGCGGCCAGCCAGCCACCAGCGCCAGCACGATCAGTGTTGGTGCGAGAAACACCCATGCCGACCGGATACGTTGCGCGCGCAGATCGGAGTGAACCCGGCTTTTTGTGGCCGAGCTCCCCGACATATCGAGAGAAGTCTCCGTCATGATCCCACTCTTGGTCCTGCTCAGAGAAACTGGAGCGTCCGGGCTGCCCTTTTCGGGGGCTTGGGAGGACAACCCGGACGCGGCTTGATCGGTCCCTACCAGCCGGAGCCTTCCAGCTCAGTCAGCTCGACCTCAAGCATTTCGAGATTCTCCGCAGCCGTACCGTTGCCCGAGAGCGTCTTGTGCACGGCAGTCCAGAATTTCGATGACACTTCGTTGTATTTCACCTTTGTCGCAGCCGACGGGCGCGGCACTGCATTCTGGAAGATCGGCTTCCAGTTAGCCATGAAAGGCTGCGCTGCAATGATATCCTTGTCGTCGTAAAGCGCTTCAATGGTTGGCAGGCGCGAAATCTGGACCGCCTGCACCTTCTGCACTTCCGGCGAAGCCAGATATTTCACCAGCGCGATGGCAGCATCCTGTTTGGTGGAATATTTGGAAACGGCAAGATTCCAGCCGCCAAGCGTCGAGGATGGCGCATCACCCTCCGCACCGGCAGGCAATGGCGCAACGTCGAACTTGCCTTTCACGCCGCTATCGGCACTGTTGCCAAGCGCATAGGCATAAGGCCAGTTGCGCATGAAGACGGCATTGCCGGTCTGCCAGACGCCACGCGATTCCTCTTCCTGATAGGCGAGTGCGCCCTGCGGCGATATCGAACCGATCCAGCCCTTGGCGCGATCGATCGCTGCCGCAGCCTTTTCATTGTTGATGGAAATCGTGCCGTCGGCTTCGACGATCTGGCCGCCACCCGACGACTTTACCCATTCGAGCGCATTACAGGTCAGGCCCTCATAGGCATTGCCCTGAAACACGAAACCCCAGAGATCGGACTTTCCCTCGGCCCGTTCCTTGTCCATGATTTCCTTGGCAGTCGCCGTCATCTCGTCCCAGGTCTTGGGAACCTGCTTGTTGTATTTTTCGAGGAGATCCTTGCGATAGAAAAGTGCCGGAGCGTCAGTATAGAATGGCAACGCAACCAGCTTTCCATTCACGGTCTGCGACGCGATAATGGACGGGAAATGCGCGCCCGTGACATCCTTGGTGGCTTCCGTCAGATCAACAAACTGTTCGGACAGCTGCGGCGCCCAGACTACATCCGTCTGGTAAACGTCGATATCGGCGTTACCGGCTGCAAGCCACAGACGATACTGGCTGAACTGCTCGCTGCTTGATGATGGCATCGAGACGATGTTGACCTTGTTGCCGGTATCCTTCTCGAACTTGACGATCTGCTCCTGCAGAAACTTGATGTTATTGCCCGTTGAATTGGCCGCGATGGAAATCTCCACCGCATGAGCGCTCACTGTCGCCAGACCAAATGCCACGCAGGCGAGCACACCCTGAAAAGCCTTCATTGTTCCCTCCTCCCATCCATTCTGTAAGCGGCTTGATAAAATCGAAAACGGTTTGGATGGCGAAAAGGTTGCAGAGGACCGCATTTCTGTCAAGCCGCAGATTCTGCACCGTGCTTCACTTCATCCAACACCAACCATTAAACAGCGATATTTCAATGTCTTACCGTTCAGTTTCATTGTTGATTGTCGGTCTGGAGCCTTAGCTTCCCAAACATCACAAAGCGAAAACTGAAACAAACTTGAAATCGGTTTGGTTTTCGTGCACCCTGTATGTTGCGGCAGTTCAAAGAACTCAACCGACCAATTGTTAATCGCAAGGAAGCGGCTATAATTCGCTGCCTTGCCTGCCTGAATAATTCGAAAGCCAAATGAAGCTCCGTGAATTCGCCAAACATCTCGGCCTCTCAGCCACGACCGTTAGCCGGGCGTTGAGCGGATATCCCGAAGTGGCGGAAAGCACGCGCAAGCGGGTCATGGACGAGGCTGTACGTCTCGGTTACCGGCCTAACGTCAACGCGGTCAGACTGGTTACCGGGCGTGCCGGTGCAATCGGCGTCGTGATGGGCCGCAACAGCGAGTTTCACTTCGCCGAGTTCATGCGCGGCATGGCAGAACGGCTCAGTCAGGATGAAGTCGATATTCTCGTCAGCCCGATTGCAAACAACGGCACCGACGACGAAGTGCAGCTTTGCCGACGTCTGGCCACCAGCCATCGCGTCGATGCCATCATCGTGACATCTCCAAAGCCCAATGATGAGCGCATCCGCATGCTGCACGAACTGGGCATGCCATTCCTCGTGCACGGGCGGTCTGAAACCGATATTCCGCATGCATGGCTCGACATCGACAATGAAGGCGCGGTTTACCGTTCGACTGCCCATCTGCTCGACCTCGGCCACCGTCGCATTGCAATGATAAACGGTCGCTACGGCTTCACCTTTTCGCTTCACCGCGACGAAGGCTACCGGAAAGCTCTCGAAAGCAGAGGCATCGCCTTCGATCCGGAACTTGTCGAGCACGGCGACTTCACGGACGAGATCGGCTATCGCCTCGCGCGCAAACTTCTGGAGCGCGATCCGCGCCCGACCGCGTTTGTTGCCGGCTCTATGATGACTGCGCTTGGCATATACCGGGCCGCGCGCTCCTTCGGCCTGACTATCGGCAAGGATATTTCCGTCATCGCCCATGACGATGTCATCTCGTTCCTGAGCGCCGACAATATGGTGCCGTCCCTGACCGCAACCCGCTCGTCGATGCGCGCTGCGGGAAAACGTTGCGCCGATCTCCTGATGGACATACTCGACGGACGCGCGGCAACTGACATCCATGAATTATGGCCGGTCGAACTGATCCTGCGAGAATCAGCAACCCGCGTGCCGGAATGGGCCTAGTAATATTCAAGATTTGACGCGATTTGTCAGATTCAGGCCGCTGGTGTAGATTTGTCGTGCAACGCGGAATTGGTTCAGCACGTAGAAATACGCATCCGAAACCAAACCGCGTTGCATGCGGTTTATATCGGAGTAAAAATTGCGTAGTGAACAATCTATTCTTCAAATTTCCATAGCGGTTACTATTCTGGTTGCTGGTTTCGGTGTCGTTTTCGGCCTGTTATCCGGCTCCTTTTCTATCGTATTCGATGGTGTTTACATGTTGGCCGATGCTGCGATGAGCGGATTAGCTCTCCTCGTCTCACGCCTCATCGCCCTTTCTGCCTTACCGGAACAGCCACGCGGAAAATTGCGCGATCGCTTCACAATGGGCTTCTGGCACCTCGAACCGATGGTGCTTGGCCTTAACGGTATGATGCTCACCGGCGTTGCGATCTACGCGCTCATCAACGCAGTCGGCAGCCTGATGGATGGCGGACGCGATCTCGAATTCAGCTACGCGATTTTCTATGCCGTCGTTGCCCTGATTGCCTGCCTCGGTATGGCACTCCTGGAAATGCGCGCAAACCGAACCCTAAAATCAGATTTCGTCGCACTTGATGCCAAAGCCTGGATCATGTCCGGCGGCATAACCGCGGCACTTCTGATCGCTTTTTCGGTCGGCTATGCCATTGAAGGAACAGAACTCGGCTGGCTGACGCCCTATATCGATCCGGCAGTTCTCGCGGTTGTTTGTCTTGTCATCATCCCCATGCCAGTCGGCACGATCAGACAGGCATTGGCTGACATATTTCTTGTTACGCCTGTCGACCTTAAGCAGCATGTCGATGCGGTTGCGGAAGAGTTCGTCAAACGCAACGGCTTTCTGTCATACCGCGCTTATGTCGCCAAGGTCGGTCGCGGCAAGCAGATCGAACTCTATTTCATCGTTCCGCCCGATCTTCCGCCACGAAAGCTCGAGGAGTGGGATGCGTTACGCGACGAAATCGGTGATGCACTCGGCGGTGAGGGACCGGACCGGTGGTTGACCATCGCATTTACGACGGATGTGGAGTGGGCCGTCTGACCTGAATGGTTGTTACTCGTTCGTCAGCGACAACTGTCGGCGCAGCCGCATCGTGCGGCTGTCCCCCGGCTGACGAGGCAGCCGATTGAAAGCATTCAAATAATTGGTCTTGGTGCGCATGATGTGCGCCTCCAGTATTTCCCGCAATTCCTTGGGCTTGTCGGCATCGGCCAGCTCGATGATGGTGGCATGGTCGGCGAAGGATCGCGCAGGCTCGCCTTCGGCACCGATTGCCAGATGTGTCCGCAAGGCTGCGACGCGCCCCAGAATGCTGTCATAGGCACGGGCGAGATAGCGGTTACCGCAGACGCGGAAAAAGGCCAGATGGAATTCGGTGTCGCAACGCCCGTAAGCGCGCAGATCGTCCTCATCTATTGCCACACGCATAAGATCGTACTGCTTTTTCAATTGAGAGACGAGCTTCTTGCGATTGCCGATCAGCGCCAACCGCATGGCCAGATCTTCCAGCCCGACGCGGAAATCGCAAAGCTCGGCTATATCTTCCTGCGTCGGCGTGAAAACATAGGTGCCGGACTTCGGAACGATGTGAACCAGTTCCTGCATCTGCAGAATGTTGAGTGCCTCGCGCACCGGCGTGCGACTGACATCGAAAGCCGCAGCGAGCATGTCTTCAGAGAGGTTCTCTCCGAACTGAAACTCTGCATCGACAATGGCACCGCGAATACGTTCGGCGATGCTGCTTGCCAGCGACTTCTTGCTCTTGCCTCGAATCTCTCTCATGTCCGAATCTTACAGACGCCTCATTGCGACGTATAGAGCGGTTGAAACCGCATTCAAATTACACCCATCAACGATAACGGGCCCGGCCGAAAACCGGACCCGTCAATCTGATTAGTCCCGTTTGGCTTTCAGGCTCATACAGAGGAAGAAGCCAAGGATCGGGAAGATGGACAAAGCCAGCAGCGACAGCGAGAAGCTGTCAGTCGTGGATTTGACCCAGCCGACCAGATAGGGCCCTGTGAACCCGCCAAGCTGTGCAAAGCCATTGATGGCCGCAAGTCCACCAGCGGCAGCGGCGCCGGACAGGAATTGCGTCGGCAGCGTCCAGAACACGCCGAGATAGGACCACAGGAAGAACGCGCAGACCGACAGGAGCACGAGGCTCAGGATCGGCGACGGAGCCAGCGCGCTGGCGGCAAGAAAGACACCGCCGAACAGGCCGGCAATTGCCGTGTGGATCTTGCGCTCGCCGGTACGATCCGAACTGCGCGAAATCACGACAAGTCCGATCGCGGCAAACACGAACGGAATGGCCGAAATGAGCCCGGTCTGCGCTGCGGTATAATCGCCAAGGCTCTTTACGATCTGCGGCAACCACATGATCACGCCGTAAACAGCGATACCGTTGAACATATAAACCAGCGTCAGAAGCCAGACGCGGTAATCGCTGAACACTTCTTTCAGCGAGTGACGGGTATCGGCCTGCTTGCCTGCATTTTCCTTGGCAAGTTCGGCCATCAGCCATGCGCGTTCGTCGGCGGTGAGCCAGCGCTTGTCCTTTTCCGGACTGTCGACCAGATAGAAGAAGGTCACGACACCGAGGATCACGGCGGGAAGCCCTTCAAGAATGAACATCGCCTGCCAGCCATGCAAACCGAAAAGCCCCTCGCCCGCATCCATCAGCCAGCCGGAGAACGGTGCGCCCACGACGATGGAAAGCACGGTTGCAGTCATGAACAGGGCCGTTGCGCGACCACGTTCCTTGGCCGGGAACCAGTAGGTCAGATAAAGCAGAACGCCCGGCGCAAAACCGGCTTCTGCCACACCAAGCAGGAAGCGCAGAACATAGAACGAAACCGGGCCCTGCACGAAAGCCATGGCGCAGGACACGATCCCCCACGTGACCATGATGCGCGCAATCCAGACGCGCGAGCCGAGCTTGTGCAGCATCATGTTGCTCGGCACTTCGAACAGCATATAGCCAATGAAGAAAATACCCGCACCGATGCCGAACATATAGGGTGTCAGGCCGATATCATTGTTCATGTGAAGCGCGGCGTAGCCGATATTCACACGGTCGAGATAGTTGACGATAAAGCAGATAAAGCAGAACAGAACGATCCGCAGATTGAGCTTGCGAATGGTGCTGTCGCGCAGGTCGGGCGTTGCGCCGACCGCACTCAGAGTGGAATTGACCACGATGTCCTCCCAGGTCTCCGCTCACGTTCCAGCATGAGCGGCATGCAATAATCTTTGCGGGAGCTGTCACACGTTAATGCGCGCTCCCGTTCAGAGCTTCATCAGCGGAAATGGAACCGAGGCCAATCCGGCTCACTTCCAACAGATAGGCAATCCCGATCACGGACAGGCCACGAGCACTGATCCGGCCGTTATCGTCTCACTCCCACTGCAATGATTAGCGTGCAAACAACTACTTTACAAGTAGCATACAAAATCTTGTACCTTAGATTGACAGAAGTGTCCGCACATGGCTTTTAAAGCCACTGTCGCCGAATGGTTGAGTCTGCAGATTCTCTTCGGTGACCTATGGGCGCGCAACAGCGTCCATCTTCGAGGAGGAGTATTTCATGACGACAAGTTCAACAGCGTTTCTAGCCGATTTTTTTGCAGACCGGGTGGTGCTTGTCACCGGCGGTGCATCGGGCATTGGCAAGGCCGTTGCTGAAAAACTCATCGCGCTCAAGGCCAAGATAGTGCTTTGGGATGTGAACGGCGCGCGCCTGCAGGAAATGGCGGACAAACATGGCGAGCAGGTTCTGACGGCCATTGTGGATGTCTCTGACAAGGCCGCAGTTGATCGCGCAGCGCATGATATCGCCGCCAAATGGGGTGGCATCGATCATCTCGTCAACAACGCAGGCATCATCGGTCAGCGCATGACCGTGAAGGAATTCGATCCGGACGAACTGGATCGGGTGCTGGCCGTCAATCTGAAAAGTGTATTCTACGTTTCCAGTGCTTTCCTCAACAATCTGGGCATCAAGCCGAGTAAATCGATTGTTGGCCTGTCTTCCATCGCCGGCCGTACCGGCGGCATGGTCGGCAATATCGCCTATGCGACGACCAAGGGAGCAATCGCTTCCTACACCTACGCACTCGCCAAGGAGCTTGCGCCGGAAATCCGCGTCAATGCACTGGCGCCCGGCGTGATCGACACTGAAATCCAGAAGGACGTCTTTGCCGATCCCGCCAGTATCGCGAAAATGGCCGACCTCATTCCGTTGAAGCGGCTTGGAACTGCCGACGAAGTTGCAGACGCAGCCATCTGGCTGCTGTCGCCGGGAGCGGCCTATATTACCGGTGTTGTGCTTGACGTTTCGGGCGGGCGATAAGGAGACAATGATGACGCAGGCAAAGACCCTGAAAAGCCTCATCGAAACCGGTCGCATCATTCAGGCGCCGGGCGCACCCGATCCGTTGACCGCTCGTCTCGTGCAGCAGGCAGGGTTTCCGGCCATTTACATGACCGGGTTCGGCGCGACGGCAAGCCGCCTCGGCACGCCCGATCTGGGTCTTCTCACACAGACCGAAATGACAACCCATGCGCGGGATATGACCCGCGTGGTGGATATTCCGGTCATCGCCGATGCCGATACTGGCTATGGCGGCCCGGCCAATATCGTTCGTACAGTGGAGGAATATATCCAGTCCGGTGTTGCCGCCATTCATCTGGAAGACCAGATGGCGCCGAAACGCTGTGGCCAGCTTGCCGGTATCCGGCTGATCCCTGCAGAAGAAAATGTGCGCCGCCTCAAATGCGCGATTGCGGCGCGCGCCGACAAGGACCTGCTCCTGATCGCCCGCACCGATGCCATGCCCGCAGCCGGAGCGGAAGAAGCCATCCGTCGCGCGAAAATGTATCAGGATACGGGTGTCGATCTTGTTTTCGTCGACGGCATCAAGACCATCGCGGAAGTCGAAGCTGTCGCCCGCCACGTCGACGGGCCGAAGGTCGTCAGCATTGTCGACGGCAACGAAACCGTGGCTCTGACGGCCACCGACCTCGAACAGATGGGCTTCAACGTCGTATTCTATGCACTTTCAACGCTTTTCTCGGCGGTGAAGGCGGTGAGCGACACGCTGTCAGTCCTCAAGCGCGACGGTACGCCGAAGGCCCGCTCCGGCGATATGATCACCTATCAGCAATATTGCGACATCGTTGATCTGAAGAAATTTCAGGATCTCGATGAGGAATATGGGTGGTCATAAACGGGTCAGCTGAGGCAGGCGGCGACGCCTGCCTTTTCAGGCACTAAGCTTCTTCGCCTGAATGCGCGAAGACGCTCTTTCGACCGTGATTTCGTAATGGTCGCCCTGCGTTACCTCAGCGATACGGCTCGGACGAAACGCAACAGCATTGATACCGCCTTCGTGGCGCAAACTGTTAAACAGAATTCCGAACTCGCCACTCTCGCGCATCTCCTCGCCGAACTTCTGTGACGCAGCGTAATCTGCCGGATCATAAACAGCAGGTAGTGTCGCCTGTTTGCCGCATATATCGATGAAATCCTCTTCCAGCTTCGCCATATAGATCCGAAAAGTGCGAGCCAGGCTATCCTGCTGTGTCGCAACGGTTTCGCGACGCATGTGGTGCGCAACCTCGACGACGGACGTGGTCAGCCGCGCCGCCGCATACCAGGCACCAAGCTCAGGACCATTGAAGCGCATGCCGCCCGGCGCGACATGCAGAAACGTCGCCATGACGATGCTGGAATTGGGCCTGCCGAACACCCACTCCTCATGGGGAAGGCGCTGCAATCGTTCACTGAGAAGACGGTCATTCGTCCAGCCAGCCAGTTCCATCACCGCTTCCAGATCGGCAGCAGTGGCAACCGTGTCAAAAAGACCAATCGGCGGGAAACGCGACGGGATCAGGCGATAGCTTGGCTGTGGCGCGGGATTGCGCTTCACGAGAACACCACGTCTTCATCGCGATAAGGTCGGAACTCGCGATCCAGTTCGTTCGGTTCCATATAAAGGCCGCCGCGCGCCGCATCCAGAAACCGGCGAGCTGTCAGCAAGCCATCCTGCAGACCGCTTGTTATCAAGCTCAACGGCGGATGACCGCCGAAGACACCGGACTGATTGGGCGAGTGCAGCCAGCGGATACCAGCTTTCCCATCTGGATAAAGTACGCCCAGCGCCTGATGAATGCCAAGCACGGCGGACAAGCGCATCAGCACATCCACATCCAGCGTGATATCGCGATGCTCGCGCACCGCCTTCACCCAGTTGTAATAGGTTGATCTGGAAGGCAGACCCAGCACCATCAGCCGTTGCTGCTCGTCCAGCCCCCACAGATCGGCAATGGTCAGAAATGTACGCAGGCCCGGCCCGCTCAATCGCTTGCGCGAATGAGGAGAAAAACGAGCCGCGTCGAGAACATCAGGCCCCTTGCCTATCATTGTCTTCAACACCGTATTGCTTCTGGCCATAATTGCCTCCGATCGTCCAGATCAGAATATAGTCCAAATTTGGACTTTTGCAACTCTACGGTGTTTCGAGCGATGAGACAGGCTTTATTCGGCGGCGATAAGGGGCGTTTCGGCAACCACATCCGGCATTGTATCGAAATGGACCGGAAGCAGCGAGACATAGCCGTTGCGGATATCCAGCACATGCGAATAGACGTTCTGGCCGTTTTCGAGCTGCGGCAGCTTGTCCTCATGCATGATGCTGATGACGATGGCTTGCGGGCAGCGCGTCTTCAGCGCCTCATGGAACCGCATCTTGGAAGCCGGATCGAGGGCACCGGTTGCCTCGTCGAGGAAGATAATCGACGGCTTGTGCAGGAGAATGCGCGCCAGCACGATCTTCTGCTTCTGGCCGCCGGAAAGAACCATATCCCAAGGCGTGCCATCGGCATCGGCGTCATTCATACGCTCGATGAATTCACCCAGCCCCGCCTCATGCAGGACGGCAGCAACAGCGAGATCGCTGAACAGGCTCTCATCGGCGGGCAGGCTGACAAGCTGCTTCAATGAGACGGAGGGGAACTTGGCCTCCTGGGTCGCATAAAACGAGGTGGCATTCTGCGGATAAATGATATCGCCGGTACCATATGGCCACAGGCCGTTCAGCGCCTTTACGAAGGAAGTTTTGCCCGAACCGGATTCACCGCGCATATAGACCCAGTCGCCTGAACGAATATTGATCACGCCAGAGCGCAGGAACGGTGCTTCGCTATCCGGTCCCTGCATGAGGGTGAGATTGCGTACCGACAGGCCGAAACGCGGATGCTGTTCAGCAAAAGCGAAGCGATTGATACCGGAGCGGCTGTAGAAATCGGTGGGGTCCTGAACATTCTCGATAGCCTGCGCGAGGCCGATCACGCGGCCCGCATTGGCGCGCAGATTGGCAATCGCCGGCATCACCTGAATGAACCACGAGCAATCGTTGATCATTGCTGCGACGAGTTCCGCGCCCGTTGCATAGTTCCGGAAACTGACGGAACCGCTCATATAGGGCAGAAGGCCCGGAATATAGGCAACGATACGGTTCGACAGAAAGCCATAGGCTTGCGAGAAGGCGAGATAGGCAGCATCGAAACGATTGAGCCGGTTCCAGGTGCCATCGACATCCTTGTAGAGACGGTCATTGACCGACCGCTGGACGGCCTCGCCGCCGGATGCCGAAATCTGGAAACTGCGACGCAGCAGCGTCGTCCACTCACCACGATAGGAACCTTCGGCCTTCTGGATGCCGAGATTGAGGCGCTCCAGACGCTTACCGATCTTGATCGCGACCAGCGTTCCGAGCGGGACGTAGATCACGATCGCAGCAAAGGCCAGAACGGCGCTGCCATAACTGCCGAGGAAATCCAGCCCCTCCACGTGGGTGGACATTTCGATCAGCTTCTGGCCGATGAAGAAAGCAGACAGGAACACACCGACAATGCCCATGACGAGGCCGATGGCCCCACCGGTCATGCCCTTGATCGATTCCTGCAGACGCTGATCGATATTGTCGGGCTGATCCTTGCCCCTGCCCTGTTGCAGATGGAAATGTGTATGCTTGCCGTTCAAAAGCGCAGTGGAGAACTGGTCGTTCAGCCATTTGCGCCATTTACGGTGCAGCGTCGTGGACAGGAAATGGCGGGAACCGACCAGCATCACATCCTTTGCCAGCATCAGCAGAACAAGAATGCCCGCATTGGCGGCAATGGTCATGAGAGGGTGCTGAACAGGCGCAGTGTTGACGTTAACAATTGAATTCATGAGCAGGCCCGAGGCTTCGGCCACCCATACGGTGGTCTTGCTCACAAAAGCCGTCATCAGGAAGATTGCGATGGTGAGAACCCAGGCTTCCTTCCAGCGGTCGGAAACCCAATAGGCGCGCATCAGCCCCCAGAACGACGTCATGTCAGCCACGGCAGACCTCCCCCTTGCCTGCAAGGATTGCTGTCTGGTCTGCCGGTTTTTGCTCAATCCACACCTCGTTCTGACAACTGAGTGATAACGCTTTGTAACATATTGCAACAAACTGTGGTTAACGGAGTGTTAATAGTCAACACAAAAGCGGAGCACTAACCCGTGATCATAGGGGTTCGCATCAGCAACAAGCTGAAATCGTTGGGCTATCGGAAAGCTAATTATTTTGGATGAAGCGCACGTTTTACACCGGAAATTCGACGTTTCCGGGGATCATTGCCAATGATTCGAGCAAAAAGACTCTACTGAGCCGCGAGATAAGCCTGCAGACGCGGCACTACAAAATCGAGGAAGACACGGACCCGTTGCGGCAGTCGCGCGCCGCCAAGAAATACGGCGTGTACTTCCTCTATGTCATTCTCCACCGCCTCGGCCAGAACCTCCACCAATGCGCCAGACGCGAGGTCGTTCCGCGCGTGATAATCGCCGATACGAGCGAGCCCCAGCCCCGCGACCGCCATGCGCCGGACCGTCTCCCCATTATTGGCCAGCAGCGAACCGTAGACCGCGCGATCCACGATGCGACCGCTTTCCTTCAGCGGCCATACAGGTGCTGCACGGCGGAAATTGAAACCGATGCAATTGTGATCAATGAGATCATCTATGGTCAACGGCATCCCGCAGCGTTCCAGATAGGCGGGAGCCGCCACGATCTTGCGCCGAGCCGTGCCAAGCTTGCGCGCCATCATGCTGGAATTGGGCAAGGTGCCGATACGGAAAGCCACATCGGTGCGATCAAGATAAAGATCAACCAGCTCGTCCGACAGGGACAGGTCGATCACGATATTCGGATAGGCTGACAGAAATTCTGGCAACAAAGGCTCCAGCGCCAGCGTGCCCAATGCAACCGATGCATTGACGCGGACCGTACCGCCCGTGCTTGCAGAACCTTGCGAAAGCTCGCGTTCGACTTCTTCGAAATCACGCAGCAGCCCCTGACTACGCTCATAATAAATTTGCCCCTCTGTCGTCAGCGACAGACGGCGGGACGAGCGTTCCAAAAGCCGCACGCCGAGCCTTGCTTCGATACGGGATATGAGCTTGCTGATGGTCGAAGGGTTCATGCGCAGAAGACGGGCCGCTTCGGAGAAACTGCCTGTTTCCACCACCCGCAGAAAGACCTGCATTTCGCCAACGCGATTATCCATCGCCTGCTCCATCTATGAAACTGTTTCACAGATAATGTGGATTCCGAGCGGATTTTCAAGCCCGCGCGATTATCCTATTTCTGCTTCACGAAATCAAACCTGACCGAAAGCTGCTTGGTACAGGATCAACAAAATGACGGCCCGAAGCATGAGCCTCCCAAGCTCGCGCTCTTCACGCGAAACGCCGAAGGCCAGTCAACAGGAGATATTATGAAAATCGTGAACGCACACGGCGCGGCCATACCCGCGCTCGGCTTCGGTGTTTTCCGCATGACGGATGCGGAAGTGGAAAACGTTGTTCCAGCAGCGCTGGAAGCTGGCTTCCGCCATTTCGACACGGCGCAGATCTACCAGAACGAGGCTGCTCTCGGGCGCGCACTGGAAAAGGCCGGCGCACGACGCGAGGACCTGTTCCTCACCACGAAAGTCTGGGTCGATAATTACAGTCCTGACAAATTCAGTACATCCGTCGACGAAAGCCTCGACAAGCTGAAAGTGGATCAGGTCGACCTTCTGCTTCTGCACTGGCCTGCCGACAAGGTGGCTATTGCCGACCAGATTGACATGCTGAACACAGTGCAAACGGCAGGCAAGACGCGCTTCATTGGCGTGAGCAATCAGAATGTCGCGCAAATGAAAGAGTCTATCCTTCGCAGTGCCGCGCCCATCGTCACCAACCAGATCGAGGTCCATCCCTATCTCGACCAGAATGCCGTAGCCGAGGCCGCAAAGGCAGCAGGCGTCGCTATCACCGCCTATTACGGTATGGCTGATGGCGCAGTGCCGCGCGACCCCATCTTGCAGGCCATTGGCGCCCGATACGGCAAGACTGCCGCTCAGGTCGGTCTGCGCTGGCTGATTGAACGCGGCTTCATCGCCCTTTCCAAGACGGCCAAGCCCGAGCGTGTCGCTGAAAATTTCGACATATTCGACTTTGAGCTCAGTGCTGAAGACATGACGGCGATTTCCAAACTCGCCCGCACCGATGGACGACTGGTCAACCCCGACGGTCTGGCTCCAGTCTGGGACAAATAACGGAGACTATGATGAGCACGATGACGTCTCACGACAGCGCGACGAAGACGGCCGGTTTCAACTGGCCGCTTCTGGCGCTTGCAATCGGTGCCTTCGGTATTGGCACCACTGAATTTGCACCTATGGGTCTGCTGCCGGTCGTTGCCGACGGCGTTGACGTTTCCATCCCGACAGCCGGTCTTCTGGTCAGCGCCTATGCCATCGGCGTTATGGTCGGCGCACCGATCATGACGCTTGCCTTCGGGCGGTTCGGCAAACGTACGGCCCTGATGCTGCTGATGGGTATTTTCACGCTTGGCAACATCCTGTCGGCTCTCGCACCGGATTACTGGACGCTGCTTGCAGCGCGCTTGGTAACGAGCCTCAATCACGGTGCATTTTTCGGCCTCGGTTCCATTGTTGCAGCCAGCGTCGTGCCTCCTGAAAAGCGGGCAAGCGCCGTTGCCACCATGTTCATGGGTCTGACAATTGCCAATATCGGCGGCGTCCCGGCTGCGACCTGGATCGGTCAGCAGATCGGCTGGCGCATGTCATTTGCCGGTACTGCTGTTCTGGGTCTGCTCGCCATCACCGCGCTCTGGCTTTCACTGCCGCGCGGCGAGGCAGGCAAAATGCCCGACATCCGTCGTGAGCTTGGCGTCCTGATGCGCCCGACCGTGCTGATGTCGCTCGCAACAACCGTCATGGGCGCTGGCGCCATGTTCACGCTCTACACCTATGTAGCGCCTGTACTGACCGACCTTACCGGCGCTTCGGAAGGCTTCGTGACGCTGGCGCTTATTCTTATCGGCGTGGGCTTCACCATTGGCAACGCACTCGGCGGACGCCTCGCCGACTGGTCGCTCAATGGCGCGACACGGATATTTCTCGCAGCGCTTGCAATCATCAGTCTGGTACTGCCGTTCCTGCTGGGAAGCCATATCGGTGCGGCAATCGGCCTGCTCGCCTGGGGTGCGGCGGCTTTCGCCATCGTTCCTCCGGTTCAGACTCGCGTGATGCAGGCTGCATCGGAAGCACCGGGGCTGGCATCGTCGATCAATATCGGTGCGTTCAACCTCGGCAATGCGGTGGGCGCGGCCCTTGGCGGCGGCGTCATCAGCGCAGGCTATGGCTATGCAGCCATTCCCGTCGCAGGCGGCCTTCTGGCAGCGGCAGGACTGTTGTTCACACTGTCCCGCCGCCCGAAAACAGCACTGGCGCCATCGGCCTGCTAATCCAACGTTCTCCTGAAGCGCAGAAGCGCCAGCGACGCAAACAGGAACACGAAAAATATGAGGGCGTTCACCTCTCCGGCAATGTCGGAAAGGTGGGCGCCCTTAAGCATGACTGCGCGGACGATCCGCAGAAAATGCGTCAGTGGAAAAATTTCGCCCAACGCCTGCGCCCAATCGGGCATACCCCGAAACGGGAACATGAAGCCGGACAGCATCAGCGATGGCAGAAAGAAAAAGAAGGTAAGCTGCATGGCCTGCATCTGTGTGCGCGATGCTGTCGAGATCGTGTAGCCGAGCAGGACCAGCGACAGGACGAAGATCAGTACGCAGGTCAGGAGAAGTGCCAGCGATCCCACAAAGGGTACGCCGAACAGAAGCTTTGCCGCGACCAGCACGACCACAACCTGCACGCCGCCGACGACCAGAAATGGCAGAACCTTGCCCAGCATGATTTCAGCAGGTGTGGCGGGCATGGCAAGCAGGTTTTCCATCGTGCCGCGTTCGGTCTCACGGGTCAGTGCCATGGCCGTCATCATCACCATCGTCATTTGCAGAATGACACCCAGCAGACCAGGAACTATATTATATTGCGACACGCCTTCCGGGTTGTAACGCCGATGCACGACGACCTGTAGCTGGCTTCGCGCGGCTTCTGCGGCTTCGGCCTGCTTGCCCTGTTCACGCAGGAGCGCCTGACTTGCGACGGTTCCAAGCGTGGAAATGGCACCGCTTGCCACCGACGGGTCGGTCGCGTCGGCCTCGATCAGAATTTGCGGCTGTTCGCCGGCATCGACACGTCTTGCGAAATCCGACGGGATTGTCACCACGAAGGAAACCGTGCCATCGGCAATCAACGCCTCGGCTTCTGCCGCACTTTGCACGACATGGTCGAAACGGTAATAGCCCGTGGTTTCCAGCGCAGAAATCATGGCGCGCGTATAGTGATCCTGGCTGGTCACGACCAGTGCGCTCGGCAGGCTCTTCGGATCATTGTTGATGGCAAAGCCGAAGAGCAGCAGCTGCATCAACGGCACGACCAGCATCATGGCGAAGGTGATACGGTCACGCCGCATCTGGATGAATTCCTTCACCAGCATCGCGCCAAGACGCTCAAACGAGAACCAGCCGCTCATTGCTTATCGCTCCCGGAATTTCTGCCCTTTGACATATTGTCTTGGGCATTGGCCATGAACTGGATGAACACATCCTCTAGGCTGGTTTCACCAGCCTCGACGGTAACGCCCTCCCGGTGCCTGATCTTTTCCAGAGCCGCCTCAAGCTTCACCCTGTCGGACCCCACGACATGGAGCGTCGCACCAAAAGGTGCAACCTGCTCGACACCCGGTTCGCCCTCCAGTTCGCGCGCCACTTCGCCGAGCCTCGGACCGTTGACGATGAAGGTTGTCAGCCCTGCCTTATCGATAACGTCCCGGACGGTTCCCGTCGCCAATAGCTTGCCGTAGGAAATATAGCTGATGCGGTGGCAGCGTTCGGCTTCATCCATGTAATGGGTCGAAACGAGCACAGTCAGCCCGCCATCGGCGAGGCGATGTATCTCGTCCCAGAAGTCGCGCCGCGCCTTCGGATCAACCCCGGCAGTTGGTTCATCCAGCAGCAGAAGCTTTGGCTTGTGCATGATACAGGCCGCCAGTGCCAACCGCTGTTTCCAGCCGCCGGAAAGCGTGCCCGCCAGCTGGTCTCCGCGTGATGTCAGGCCCAGTTCCTCAAGTGTCCGTGCCACATGCTCCTTCACTGGCTTCAACCGGTAGAGACGCGCAACGAATTCAAGGTTCTCGGCAATTGTCAGGTCTTCATAGAATGAAAAGCGCTGCGTCATGTAGCCGACTTCACGCTTGATCTTCAGCCCTTCGGTACGAAGATCGAAACCAAGCACCTTGCCTTCACCCTCGTCGGGCGTCAGCAGCCCGCACATTATGCGGATGGTGGTCGTCTTGCCCGAACCGTTCGGCCCCAGAAAGCCGACAATCTCACCTTCGGCCACCGACATGCTCACATGATCAACGACCGTAGCGTCACCGAACCGCTTGACGAGACCTTTGACATCGATAGCGTTCGCCATTGCCGCCTCCGCCTATCGGGCAGCCAGATCGACATCCACGATCTGGCCGGGCTGCAAAGGCGATGCGGGATCGACAGGATGCGCCTCGACAAGATAGACAAGCTTCTGGCGCGTTTCGAGCGAGTAGATGACGGGCGGCGTGAATTCCGGATCGGGCGAAACATAGCTCACACGGGCTTGCAGGCCGGGCGCGCAACCATCGCAGCGCACAGACAGCGTATCGCCCACCCGCACGGCCGAGAACTTGTCTTCCGGTATGTAGACCTTCAGCTTGACCGCACCATCGGGCAGCATCGTCAAAACCGGCGCAGACGGACCGGCAATATCGCCTGGATTGCGGATGACATCGGTGATCCGGCCCGGCGCAGGTGCTTCAATCGTTCGCTTGGTCAGATGCCAGCGTGCGGAATCAAGCTGCGCTTCGGCACTTTTGACGGCATTCTCTGCCGCCTTGATTTCTTCAGGGCGCGCGGGCAATCGACCGACCGCCAGATTGGCTGTGGCCTGATTGATCGAGGCCTCAGCCACTTCGACCTTGGTGGCCGCATCGTCAAGCTGCGCCTGTGTCATCACTCCACGTTTCGTCAGGTCTTGCGTGCGCAAAAGCGTTCGCTGGGCATCGTCTGCCTGTGCTTTGGCCGTCCTGACCGCCGCTTCCAGAACCGCAATTTCATCGGGGCGCTTGCCAACCTGCAAATCCGCCAGTTGCGCGCGTGCCTGCGCCAATGCTGCCTCGGCCTGCGCGACGGCGATCTTTGCGTCCGCATCCTCCGTCATTGCTATGGGCTTGCCCGGCTCGACACGATCCCCACGCCTGACGGCAACGGACTGAACCTGCGCCACTTCCAGCGGCGCAAGCTGCACGAATTCCCCCTCAACGTAACCAACAGCAAGGGGCTGCGCGCTGCATGCGGCGAAAAGATAAGAGGCGAAAGGAACAATACAGAGAATACTCATGCTCTCACCTCGCCGTCTTTGATGGCGTCCTTCGCTGCGAGAATGGCCATCAAATTCTGGCGTGCGATTGCCGCGACAGCCGCCGCCTCTTCCGCGCCCATCGTGGACCAGCCCATGCGCCGTTTCACAGCTTCCCGGCCAATGCGGAAATAAACGATCTGCCCAAGCAGGGTGAAGATGAGAAGCCGTGTGGCCTCGCTCTCGGCAGGTTCGCCCGTCGCGACTTCCCAGATGGCGCAAAGCCTTTTGTGCGTCGGCTCGAAAACACCGGAATAGATGCGATCGAGTGCTGCGGTCGGATGCGCCAGTTCGCGCAAGAGAAACTGAACGATCTCGCCGGACTGTGGTTGCGCGACGATGAAATGCGTCATCCGCTCCAGCGCCAGACCGAGCTGCTGGCGGGCCGTTTCCTTCGTTTCGGCAGGTGCACTGATCACACCGTGATGTCCAAGCGCCTGCCCGGCTATGCCTTGTATCGTTTCGACAATATAGTCTGCCGCCGCCAGTCGCAGCCCTTCCTTGCCGCCGAAATGATAGGCGATGGAACCGATATTCGCCTTGGCCAGGCCGGCGATCTCACGCGTCGATGTGGCATCGAAACCCTTCGAGCCAAATAGTTGCAAGGCCGCGTGGATCAGCGCCGCTCGCGTCTGATCGACCGAAGGTGACGGAGGCTCTTGCCTTGTATGTTTCGCTTTGCTCATATCATGATTTAATCAATCGATTGATTAAATGTCAAGCACGACAAAACCAAAGCGCCAATCTTGGATCAGCACCTTGATTTCACTGAAATTATAGACGTCGTTCAGCCCCGTCTTCCAACATGCCGCCCGACCGCGATCGGTGTCGGCATCTCACGGTGTACATGAGAAAGCCCCTCCAATGCGGCCAGAATTCCGGCCTTCGCAGCGACCGCCTTGCCCGCTGTGCTATCGACATGCAGCAGCATCTGCTCGGCGCTGGCGATTTCCGTATCGCCCCGCCTCAGACTGTGAAAGACATGCGCGCGTTTCTCGTCAAAGGAAAGCAACTGCGTTTCCACATGCAACGCATCGCCTACCTTGGCCTCGCCGCGATGCATGATATGGGTTTCGACCGTGTAGTAGCTATGACCGGATTTCAGATAGGCTTCGTCCACACCGATATGTGCCAGAAACCTGTCGGTCGTCTGGCCGAATACATCGAGATAACGATGCTCGGTCATATGCCCGTTATAGTCGATCCACTCCGGAATCACGCGCGCATCCAGAAGACGCAACGGGCCGGAACCTGCCTTGGAAGAGCCCGCCCCATCGAGCCGTGCAGTATAGGCATTGAGAAGCGCGCCCGCGCCCCAACCCTTGCCGTTCTGCTGATGCGCGAGAGCGCGAATGATCGCAACCAGATTTTCGTCACGAATCCGTTCCAGATCGTGGATTGAAAGCCCTTCATTCTGCTCGTCCGACTGATCCGCGATGCGGCTGATCAGGCTGTCATCAAGATCGGGCACATCTGTCAGCTTCGTCCATGGCCATTGTAGCGCAGGCCCGAACTGGGCGAGGAAGTGTCGCATACCTGCCGGACCGCCGGCAATGCGATAGGTCTGGAACAGCCCCATCTGCGCCCAGCGAAGCCCGAACGAATAGCGGATGATGTCGTCAATCTGCTCGACCGTGGCGATGCCGTCGCGCACGAGCCACAAGGCCTCTCGCCACAGCGCTTCCAGAAGCCTGTCGCCAACAAAAGCGTCGATTTCCTTTTCAAGAACGACCGGCTCCATTCCGGTCAGACGGTAGAGCGCGGACGCTCTTTCAATTGTCGATCCGCTGGTCTTTTCACCCGGCACGAGTTCCACCAGTGGCAACAGGTAAACGGGATTATAGGGATGCGCGATCAAGAGGCGCTCCGGATGCCGCAACCCAGCCTGCAACTTGCTTGGAAGAAAGCCGGAAGTGGACGAGGCGATCAGTGCATCGTCTGCGCAAGCGGCTTCAATCTCCGCCAGCACGGCAAGTTTAAGGTCAAGGCGTTCGGGAACGCTTTCCTGAATAAGCGCCGCGCCTGCCACCGCCTCTGCCAGCGAAGCGGAAAAGGACAGTTGCCCCTCCTGCGGAAGGCGCGCGGTGGTCAGCGCCGCCAGCGCTTTGCGTGCATTATCGAGAATGTGTTCGGTCGTCGCCTTTGCATCGGGCGACGGATCGTAAACGGCAACGTCGAAACCGTTCAGCAGAAAGCGTGCGGCCCAGCCGCTGCCGATGACACCGCTGCCGATGCAGGCAATCTTGGGAGGATGGCTGTTCATGGATATCACCAGCGCTTTGTAAGCTTGAGTTTTTCGCGGACTTCAGCAGGCGTCAGAACTTTCGTTCCCATATTAACGGCGATGGCTTTGGCCCGTTCGACCAGATCGCCATTCGACGCTAGAACACCCTTGTCGAGCCAGATATTGTCTTCGAGACCCACACGGATATTGCCACCCGCCAGCACGGCAAGGGCCGCATAAGGCAACTGATTGCGGCCAATGGAAAACGCCGAGAAAATCCAGTTGTCCGGCAGGTTGTGGACGATGGAAACCAGCGTCGCCAGATCGTCCGGCGCGCCCCATGGAATACCCATGCACAGCTGCACCAGAACCGGGTCATCAAGCAGACCCTGCTGTTGCAGCCATTGGGCGAGCGGCAGATGGCCGGTGTCGAAAATCTCGATCTCCGGACGCACGCCAAGCCGTTGTATCTGTCCGGCCATTTCCCTGAGCATAGCAGGCGTGTTGGTCATCACGTAATCGCCCTCGCCGAAATTCATCGTGCCGCAATCCAGCGTGCAGATTTCCGGCAAGAGTTCAGCGACATGAGCAAGCCGTTCCGTCGCGCCCGCCATATCGGTCTTGGCGGCATCGGGTGGCAGTGGAGCTTCTGGCGACCCAAAGACCAGATCACCGCCAACGCCTGCAGTCAGGTTCAGCACGATATCGACACCGGACGCCCGGATGTGGTCCACAACCTCGCGGAAAAGCTCCAGCTTGCGCGATGGTTCACCCGTTTCCGGATCGCGCACATGAATATGCGCAACGGCGGCACCTGCTTCCGCACTTTCAATGGCCGCATCCGCAATCTGGCGCGGCGTGATCGGCACCTTGTTTGAGCGGTGCGTGGTGGCTCCGGCACCGGTGACGGCAGCAGTGATGAATATTTCGCGGGCGGGCTTTAAAGGCATGATCGTTTCCCTCAATTTTCGCCGAGCTTGACAGGTCGCGAAATGCCGGGATTATCATTTTACGAAATCTATTTGGCGAAGAACGAAACGTATGATCTTTGAACCCTCCGACGAAGAACTGAGCGTTACCCTGCTGGTCCTGCCGGATTGTTCGCTGATGTCGCTGGCCGCAACGCTGGACCCAATGCGCGGCGCCAACCGCGTGACGGGCCGCTCGCTTTATCGCTGGCGGGTGGTGTCACCGGATGGCAGCGATCCCGTCACATCCAGCGGCCTCAAAGTTGCGGCCAATGGCCGTTTCGAGGTCGGCGCGCAGGACATTCTCATTATCGTCAGCGCTTTTCATGCGCTGGAACATGCGACGCCGAAGCTTCTCGCCATGCTGCGCCAGGCGGCCAAGCAATCGAAACTCGTCGTGGGTGTGGAAGCCGGATCATGGGTGCTGGCAAAGGCGGGATTGCTCAACGGACGCAAGGCAACGACGCACTGGGAGGACATGGAAGCATTTTCGCAGCGCTTCCCGGAAGTCGAAATGCAATCGGATCGCTGGGTGCGGGATGGAGCTTTTCTGACAACCGGAGGCGCTGCCCCGGCGCTCGACGTGATGCTGGCACTCATTCGCGCCCGCCACGGCTATTCCATCGCGCTGGATGTGGCGAGCCTCTACATCTACGATGAGGTGAAACAGGCTTCCGACGCACAGCCGCTGGTATCCCTTGGCCGTTTGCTTAACCGCGAACCGCGACTGGCAGATGCCATAAAAATCATGGAAACCCATATCGACCTCCCGATCCCGGTGTCGAGCATCGCCCGAAGACTTGGCCTTTCCACACGAAGCCTTGAATTGCTGTTCGCCAATGTGATCGGGCAGTCACCGGGCAATTACTACCTGTCGCTCCGGCTGAAAGCAGCCCGGCGCCTGATCCTCGATACGCATCTTTCCATGGCGGATACAGCGGAACAGACCGGCTTTTCGTCGATCAGTTCACTGTCACGCGCCTTCAAGCGGCATTTCGGTCAGTCGCCGAGCAAGCTGCGGCAGTAAAGGCACCCTTACTTAAAGGCCCAGCCCCGACTTCACCTCAGCAAGTGCTGGTTTGCCGTCGAAAGTGGTCACGCCGTCAAGCCACGCATCAAGCTGCGCCGGGTTCTCCTTGATCCATTTCGTGACGGCATCCTTGGCTTCCATGCCATCGTTCAGGATCATGTTCATCATCGTGCTTTCCATATCCGTGTTGAACTTCAGGTTCGACACAAAGCGCGAGACGTTGGGACAGTCGGTTGCATAACCTTTGCGGGTCAGTGTTTCGACGGTTGCCGCACCATCATCCGGTCCGAACAGGTTTTCACCATTTTCCAGATAGGTGAGCTTGTAGCGAATGTTCATCGGATGCGGTGTCCAGGCAAAGAACACAACGGGCTCATCCTTGCGCACCGCATTTTGAACCTGCGAGAGCATGGCCTGCTCGCTCGATTCCGCGAGCTGGAAATCCTTCAGGCCGAACTTGTCCTGCTCGACCATCGATTGGATCGTGGCGTTGGCGCTGCTGCCAGCCTCGATGCCGTAAATCTTGCCGCCAAGCTGGTCCTTGAATTTTGCGATATCGGCATAATTCTTGATGCCAAGATCCTTGCCCGTCGCAGCAAGACCGATCTTTGCGCCTTCGAGATTGACGCCAGCCTGCTCGATCTTCTTGCCTTCAAGATAGGGTTTGCGCGCTTCTTCCTGAAGCGGCATCCAGTTGCCGAGGAAAATATCGATCTGTCCATTTTCCAGCGACTGGAAGGTGACCGGCACGGAAAGGATGGTTGTCTGCGGCTCGTATCCGGCTTTTTCAAGCAGCAGAGAAGCGAGCGCCGTCGTTGCAGTAATGTCGGTCCAGCCGACATCGGAGAATTTGGGTGCCTTGCAGTTTGCCCCTTCAGCGGCATGCGCCTGCACGCTGGCAAGGCTGGCGACGCTTGCTGCAAGCAAAAGAAATAGGCGTTTCATTATCTTCTCCCCTTTGTATTTATTGAGAACAACATGATAGGGGAAACAGGAAACGCCTGTTCGCAATATGCGCAATCATCTTTGCGTTTTGCGCAACCCTTGACCATTGATCGGTCGGGCCGACTTCTGAAAGCTGCGCAAAACCGGGGCGAAATTTATTTCCCACCGCCATATTGCAGGTCGCTGACATGCTCCATCCAGTCAACGACTTTGCCGTCGAGCTGTTCCTGAATGGCTATATGAGTCATGGCATTGCTCGCGGATGCGCCGTGCCAGTGTTTCTCGCCCGGCTCAAACCAGACTACATCGCCGGGCCGGATTTCTTCAATCGGTCCGCCTTCGCGTTGCACGAGGCCAAGCCCGGCGGTCACGATCAGGGTCTGGCCAAGCGGATGCGTGTGCCAGGCAGTGCGGGCGCCGGGCTCAAAGGTTACGGTCGCAGCCGCAGCCCGCCGGGCATTATTGGGAGAAAACAGCGGATCGATACGGACATTGCCCGTAAACCAGTCGGCTGGGCCTTTTCCCGAAGGATCGGTTCCGTTTCGCTTGATATCCATGAGGCGTTTCCTTTCCTGTTCACAACGCAACATAGATCAACTTCACGGACTGTTCAGCGCCTTTTGGCCGGGTTCCGCTGCAAAATCACGTTATGCCGTTTCGCAAGTTCTGTGTTGACCGCTTCGATTTCCTGCGCCTTGCGCGGATCGTCCCAGCTAAGCTCCCGCGCCAGAATATCGGCGATTGCAGCAAGATTGCCGGTCGTCAGCGCCCCGTCGATTGCAAGTGTGGTGCGTCGCAAAACGACATCCGCCAGATGCACGACAAGCTCGTTGCGTGCGATCCATGCGATTTCCGTCGCGCTGACCGTGTCGGTTTCAGGCAGCATCGCAACCGTTACCCCGGCTTCCTCGCGGAGGATCGGCAAGGCCGTGCTGCCATAGCGCTTCAACAGGGTCTCAACCCGTACGGCGGGCAATCTTGTTTCGGTGGCGTATTTCGTCACCCAAGCCTTGCGGGCGCGATCGTCGGACGGATAGTCCCTGCCGCCCCCTATGGGGAGGTTGCGCGTTGACACTTGCCGCGTCTTGTCGAACCGGCCCAGAACCTTGTCGGCCACTTCCTCGGCAAAGCCGCGGAATGTGGTCCACTTACCGCCGACCAGCGAAATGACCGCGAATGGCCGTTGGTTATCCGGCTCGATGACAGGCGCGGAATGATCGCGACTGATCAAACCCGGTTCGGAAGCATTGGACGCTGGAAGCGGGCGGATGCCGCTATAAGTGTAGACAATCTGGCTGCGGTCGAATTTGAGCTTCGGCAGCAGCGAACGCAGGCTGTCGATGAAATAGTCGGTTTCATGATCGTCGCAACGCACATTGTCCGGATCGTCCGATGGAATATCGGTGGAACCCACCAGCGCCAGACCGTGATAGTCGTAGACGAGACAGATGCGCCCGTCATCCGCCTCGAAATAGATCATTCGTCCGTTGAGGCTCTTCACCAGTTCGGGGTGATCGACAAGAATATGCGAACCCTTGGTGCCACCGATCATCTTGGTCGGCTTGCCGAGTGCAGCATTGACCCGGTCGATCCATGGGCCAGCCGCGTTGATGACCAGCTTCGGCCTCACCGCGAATTTTACGCCATCCGGCCCTTCAAAGCCGATAAGGCCGTTCTCGGCGGAAACCAGCGTCGTGAAATTGGCAGCAGCGCTTTTCGGATTGGCGCGCAGCCCGTCGCTGACGAGTTCATAGACCAGACGTTCCGGCTGGCTGACCTTCGCATCGTGATAGATGCCGCCCGCCACGATTGCAGGCGTGATATAGGGCATTTCCTTCGTCGCCATCTCCTTCAACAGAAAACGGTGACGTGGCATGACGCGCTCGCGCGCACCAAAATAATCGTAAAGTGCCAGACCGATCTTGATCAGCACGGCGCCACGGCTGCGTGGCGCGGTCGTCGAGCCGAACAGGGTGCGCAGCGCGGCCGTGATGCCCTTGGTCCATGAGAAGACAGGAATGAAAGTCGGCAGCGGCTCGACATTGTGCGGCGCATTCTTCAGGAGCAGGTTGCGCTCGAGGGTGGACTGGGCCACAAGCCCGAACTCGCCCGTTTCCAGATATTTGAGACCACCATGGATAAGCCGCGACGGCGCAGCACTTGTCCCTGAACCAAAATCCGCCTTGTCGACAATGAGACAGCTAACGCCTTGCTCGCAAAGATCGCGATAAAGGCCTGCTCCGTTAACCCCCGCGCCAAGGATGAGCACATCTACGCCCTCGGTCTCGAGTTGTCCGATACGGCTTTTCATTTCGGCATTGCCTGCGAAGTCATTCATCTTACTGTCTCTCTAGAGCATTCCCTGCTTTTCTCATATCATCGGAAATGCTCTATCTCTTTGTTTTTACGCATGTCTTTATCCCGAAACCGGTTCCCACTTTCGGGAGACATGCTCTGAGGCGCGGGACACGCCGTTTATTTCAATCCGTGAGCGCTTCGATCTTCGGCCAGATCGGTCCAAGCGCCGATGCAATCTCCCTGAAAAGCTGATAGCGCTTTTCATAAAGCGCGCTTCGCGCCGCATCCGGCTCATAGGTGCGGCCTATGGCATCGAGATCGCGCGGATCGCTGTAAACATCGGCAAAGACACCAGCGCCCTTGCCAGCGCAAAGGGCAGCACCCCAGGCAGCGGCCTCGTCCGTATCCGTGACGGTAACGGGCATGCCGAGAACATTGGCGAACATCTGCGCGAAAGCCGGACTGCGCGACACGCCACCAGTGAGGCGCGCGACGGAGATTGCAAACCCGTCTTTCAGGTGATCGACATGGATACGATGATTGAAGGCAATGCCTTCCCATATCGCGCGCAGCATGTCGCCCCGATCCTGCCAGCCGCGCAGACCGAAAAACGCACCGCTCGCCATCGCTCCATAGGGCGAACCGAAGAGGTAGGGATGGAACATTGCCGTCGAAGGCTTTGCCAGTGCCGCATCGATTTCCGGGCGCAGCATGTCGTGGATGGAACGCCCTGTTTCCTCTGCCTCGCGCCGTTCTGCCGGGCAGAGCTTGTCGAGAAACCAGTCATAATTGGCCGTCGATGCGGGCGAGATCGACATATTGTTCCATTCGCCCGGCGCAATGCCATTGCGGCAGAACCAGCTTTTGTCGACACGCGGTTCGGAAGACAGCGTTTCGTTGATGGAATAGGTCCCGGCAACCACGGCAACGGTCCCGATGCCAAGCCCGCCGACGCCAAGTGCTGAAGCGGTGACATCGTGCAAGCCACCGACAACCGGTGTTCCGGCAACGAGGCCGGTGCGTTCCGCGCATTCGCCCGAGACGCTACCCACAATTTCATCGGAACGCGACATGGGTGGCAGCGCATCCCAAAGCGCATCCAGCCCGAAAAGGGCCAGTGCTTCTTTCGAATATTCCTGCGTGTTGACATCGGTGAAGGAGGTCGAGGCTTCAGTGCGATCCGTGCCCACATCGCCGGTCAGGCAAAAGCGCAGCCAGTCCTTGCAGGCGATCACATGCGCGATGCGGCCAAAGCGTTCCGGTTCGTTATCCTTCACCCATGCCAGAATGGCGGATGGAGCCGATGCATGGGGAAGCTGACCCGTGGTAGTGATGGCCTGCTCTGCAACGGGACTATTGACCCAACGCTCCGCAACATCGACAGCGCGGCTGTCGAGCGACAATATCCCTGCGCCAAGCGGACGGCGGTCCTTGTCGAGCATGTAGATGCCATCACCATGCGCTGTGGTGGCGATGGCCAGAATGTCCGAAGCAGGCCGCCCGCTTTTGGCTATAGCTTCGACAATCGCATCCGCTGTTGCATTCCAGAATTCATCCATGTCGCGTTCGACATGACGGGCGCGCGGAAAGGATTGCGCCACGCGACGGCGCGCAACGGCAAGGGTGGTTCCGTCAATATCGAACAATACGGCTTTGGTGACGGTCAGTCCGCTGTCGATTCCGAGCAGAGAGGGCATGTATCGTATTCCTGATAAATATGCGCGGGCTATTCTTGCTTGCCGCCTGTCCGGGCATTGGCGCGGGCAACCACCACGTTGATGCCTTGCGCCTCCATGCGCTCGATATGCGCGAAAGGCGTATCTTCATCCACGATGACGACATCGAAGTCGCTGAGTGCCCCGAAATTGTGCAAAGCGCGGCGCTCGAATTTTGTGTGATCAGCCAGAAGAATGCGCTTGGCGGCGCAGTCCAGCATGGCACGCTTGGTTTCCACCATTTCCGGCGACTGATGGAACAGAAGGTCGTCGGTGATCGCTGCAATCGAAATGAAGGCCACATCGGCGCGAAGACGACGAATTTCGTGGATCGTCATGCCGCCGACGAATGCGTTGCACCAGTTATAGAGCTGACCGCCAAGACCGAGCAGCGTCACATCCTTGATGTCACGCACCTCGTTCATCAGGATCAGCGAATTGGTGATGACGGTGAGCGGTCCCTTGCCCGGAAGATGCGGCACCATTTGCAGAACAGTGGTGGAATCGTCGAAGAAAATGGCCTGTCCCGGTTCAACGAACTGCATTGCAGCTTCGGCGATCAGTTTCTTTTCTTCCGACTGGCGGGTAACGCGATAAAGATCGCTTGCCTCGATCAGGCTTGTGGGCGCAGCCGACACGATGCCGCGCGACTTGCGAAACAGGCCACGGCTTACCAGTTCATCGACGTCGCGATGCGCTGTCATCAGGCTGATGCCGAACCGTTCGGTGAGGTCCTCGATACGCATCGAGCCTTCAGCCATTACAGTTTCCGCAATCTGCTGGCGCCGGACGAGCTGACGCGCATGCCGGCTGTCGTTCGGCACTTGCTCCGCCATCAGCTTGTCAATGCTTGCTTTGTTGCTCACTGCCATGCCTGTCACTTGTCCCCTTGCTTGCGCGTTTCGAAAGCCTCGAAATCGCCTGATAGGCTTTATATTGCGCGGTCTTCAGCCCCAAAATCCAGCGAGTGGTTGCATGGGACTTTCTTGAGGAGAGGGACTTCCAGAATGTGCATCCCGAAAGCTTTCTGCTGTCGGGATGCGCCTTTTCAAACCTTACTGTTCGAGAACGAACGGCGAGGTGTACTTGTCGACATTGTCCTTGGTGATCAGGATGCAGTCGAAAAGCTGCTTTTCATGATCCACACCAGTCTTGCCGGTCTTGATGAAGTTGTCGGCCTGCTTGACGGCAGCTTCCGAGAACACGGCAACCGGCTGCAGAACGGTGTACTGCAGTTCACCCGCCTTGATGGCTGCAACCGCATCCGGCGAACCGTCGAAACCACCGACCTTCACCTGATCCAGCTTGCCAGCCTTCTTCAGAGCAGCAATTGCGCCCAGAGCCATTTCGTCATTACCGGAGATAACGCCGATGATGTCCGGATTGGCCTGAAGCAGAGCCTGCATCTTGTCGTGACCCTGGGTACGGTCCCAGTTGGCGACGTCCTGACCGGCCTTCACCAGATCCGGATACTGCGACAGAACGGTTTCATAGCCGTTCGAGCGCGTTGCGGCGTTGTTGTCCGATGGCGAACCGAACAGCTCGACATACTTGCCCTTGTCGCCAACGCTTTCGACCCACTGGGTCGCACCGAGAGCGGCACCCTGTGCGTTGTTGGAAACGAGCTGTGCCTTGGCCAGACCTTCCTGGTTGATTTCCGCATTGACGAGGAAAACCGGGATGTTGGCGGCGATTGCACGCTTGACCGCGCCGACCGAACCGTCCGCATTGGCCGGATCGAGAATGATGGCAACCGACTTGTTGGTGATAGCCGTGTCGATCAGGTTGCTTTCGGTGTTGGTGTCGCCCTTGTGGCCACCGACAACAGCCTTGTAGCCGAGACCTTCAGCGGTCTTCTTGGCGATTTCACCTTCGGTGTACCAGTACGGGTTGGATGGATCGTTGACGATGATCGTCATCAGTCCTTCGGCCCAGGCCGTGCTGGCGATGAGAGGCAACGCTGCTGCAGCGGCGAACAGAACGCGCATTCCCTTCTTGAACATGGTCTCACTCCCTTAACATTTTTCGTTTGTGTTATGCCGGTTCCCCGGCGGTACTCATTTCCATCAGGCCGTTTTCGAGATCTTGTGCCTTTTTGGAAGTCTTTCGATACGCCCGGTTATTTTCGCGGCTCCGTCCGGAACGGTGGACAGAGCCGCTATCGATCATCGCCGGGAGTATTGAATGCTGTTGAGCAGAACCGCGAGCACGATTACCGCGCCGGTAAAGACGGTCTGCCAGTAGGAGGACACGCCGATAATCACGAGGCCGTCGGAAAGGAAACCAATCACGAAGGCGCCGAGAAGTGTGCCCTGGATAGTACCGCGCCCCCCAGTGAGCGCAGCGCCACCGATAACCACGGCAGCGATTGCCGTCAGTTCGTAGGTGGTGCCTGCCGTCGGACCGGCCGACGTCAGCTGCGAAGAAAGAACCAGACCTGCAATGGCAGCGCAGATGCCGGAAATGACATAGACCGACACCTTGACGCGCTTGACCGGAACGCCGGACAGTTCAGCCGCACGTTCGTTGCCACCCGACGCATAGAGCCAGCGACCAAATGCGGTGCGGTTGAGAACGATGGCGCAGATGATGGCGAGAACCGCCAGAACCAGAACGCCGATCGGCACGCCGAACAGCTTGTTGAAACCGAGCCAGTCAAAGCCTGTATTTCCAAGCTCCGGACGTCCGCCGAGATTGTTGTAGGTCAGGCCATTGGTCATCAGAAGCGCCACGCCGCGCGCGCAATAAAGAACGCCGAGCGTCGCAACGAACGCCGGAACGCGCAGATACGCGATGAGCACGCCATTGACCGCACCGACGAACGCACCGAGCGCACAGGTGATGAGAACCACGGCCCAAACCGGGAAATAGATAATGATGCCGAATTCCTGCAGCGTCACGCCTTGCATGAGGAACCCGGCGACCACACCAGCCAGCCCCAATGTGGAACCGACGGAAAGATCGATACCGCCATTGAGGATGACGAGTAGCATGCCGATGGCAAGCAGGCCGAAAATGGCCACATGCGACGACATGATGAGGAAGTTATCGACCGAGAAATAATAAGGCGAAAGGAACGAGAATACTGCGATGATCGCGATCAGTGCAAAAAATGCACGACCTTCGAGCAGCAGATGCACGATGCCGGGTTTCCGCTTCGCGCCGTTCGGAGCCGCTGTTTCTTTGTTGGTGCTCGTGACTGACATTCTATCAGTGCTCCATAACCAGAGCATTTAACAACCCGACTTTGTCGGGTCTTATGCTCTATCCTTTTGTTTTAACGCATAATCTTGTCCGAAAAGTCTGCAACTTTTCGGGATTATGCTTTAGTGACCGACCATGGCTTCGCCCGAGGCGGCCATAATCTTCTCCTTGGACACGTCCGATCCGAATTCGGCGGAGATGCGTCCACGGTGCATGACGATGATACGATGAGCGATGCTGAGGCATTCGCCGACTTCCGAAGTCGTGTAGACGACGGCCAGACCCTGCTTCGCCTTTTCAGCCAGAAGTTTGAACACTTCCGCCTTCGCCCCGATGTCGATGCCGCGGCTCGGCTCATCAAGCAGGATGACTTCCGGCTCGGTCGCCAGCATCTTGCCGATCACGACCTTCTGCTGGTTGCCACCGGAAAGCGAACCGATTGCCGCTTCGCCACCATCCGTCTTGATGTGCACATTCTTGATCGACTGATCGACAATCTGCTTTTCGCGCTTGCGCGATGTGAACAGACCCTTGGTCATTTCGGTGATGCTGGCGAGCGACAGATTCTTGCCGACCGTCATCGTCTGGACGAGACCGTCGCGCTGGCGATCTTCCGGCACCAGCACAAGGCCCTTCTCGATACGTTGTGCGATGGTGAGGCCGGAAACGTCCTGCCCTTTGAGGAGAACACGTCCGCCGCTTGCCTTGAGACGACCGGCAACGGTTTCCAGAAGCTCCGTGCGACCGGCGCCCATAAGACCATAAATGCAGACGATTTCACCGGCACGAACATTGAGCGACATGCGGTCGACCAGCGAGAAGCCCGCGCCACCCGGATCGGGAACGGTCAGGTTCTCAACGGAGAGCGCCACATCGCCCCAGTCATATCCGGTTGGAGGCGAGCCGAGATCGAAGTTCTCGCCGACCATGTTGCGCACGATCCATTCCAGATCGATTTCCTCACGCGGCGCATAGGCCGTCATGGTTCCGTCGCGCAGCACCACCGCATGATTGGTGATCTGCAACGCTTCTTCCAGATGATGCGAAATGTAGACGATGGCGACACCGCGCGCCGTCAGGTCGCGAATGACCTTGAACAGGACTTCCACTTCCGAGGCGCTGAGCGCCGAAGTCGGCTCATCCATGATGAGAATGCGCGAATTGACCGAAAGGGCGCGGGCGATTTCAACGACCTGCTGCTGGCCGAGACGAAGTTCCTCGACCGGCGTCAGCGGGTCGATGTCTTCTTCCAGTTCCTTCAGAAGCTCGCGCGTCAGGCGTTCTTCCTCGGCAAAATCAACGCCGGTGGCGGTGCGGATTTCGCGCCCCATGAAGATGTTGTCGCGCACGTTCATGTTGGGCGCGAGGCTCAATTCCTGATGGATGATCGAGATGCCGAGGTCGCGCGCTTCGGTGGACGAATTGAACGTCACAGGTTCGCCATCGAGAATGATCGTGCCCGACGTCGGCTGGATGACGCCCGAAAGCACTTTCATCAACGTTGATTTGCCAGCGCCGTTTTCGCCGAAAAGCGTCGTGACCTGACCACGGCGAATCTCGAAATTCACGCCCTTCAGGGCATGAATGCGACCATAGGATTTGGCAACGTTGTTTGCGGCAAGAACGACATCACCGTTTTTGCCTTCGATTTTCGAAGCGGTGCTCATTTCACTTCGAGCCCCACGGGCGTGACGAGCCAGTTCTTCGGATTGACGACCTTGAACACGCCAACAACCGTCACGGTCTTGCCGACGAGATTCTCGACATCGACGCCGGAAAGCACTTGCTTCTTCATCTCGTTGTTCAGGGCAGAACCGGCATTTTGATATTCGATCTGGTTCTTGAACTGGCCGAACTGGATTTCACCGGTCGCATCGCGCAGATCGGTGCCGTTGACGGCAGGGCCGGTCTGAACGCGGATGGCAACGCCTTCCGGCAGGCCGTCGACCTTCACGACATTGTAGTTGGACTTGCGCTCCTCAACGGTGCCTGTAAACTTGACCGGGACAACCGGATTGACGTCGCCGACGCCATATTTCTTTCCGGCGGCGGCCTTGTCGGCGGCGAGAGCCGTTCCAACTTCCACTGCATCCACGGCACGCTGCTCAACGCTCGCCTTCACCTTGGGGAATTCGGAAGCACCGTAGGCATCGGGGGAGAAAGCCTGCTGGCGCACATCGGAATCAGACCCGATCTTCACGACCTTCGTGTCGAAGGCAATCGCACCGACAACCACGATCGCAGCGATCACGCTCCAGACGACGGCGCGGCTCAGCTTGGCGGGTTTTTGTGAAACTTGACTGGTTTGTGCACTCATTATCAAACGCCTTCAGCAATTCTGCCGTATTGTCGTTATGGAAACGGATGATGCGGCTGAATTAGACCGCCCGGAGATTACCCTCGACCATTGTCATCACGCTTACCGGATAGGCAAAAGCCTCCGCCAAAGCGGTGCAGGACGCGACAGACGAGATCATGATAGCCTCCACATGAATTCCAGGGCCCCGCTCCTCCGTGCATCCTGGAAACAGATGCGCCGCAATCAAAACCTATGATAGCGGCGTGTTATTAACTCCAATAATGATGTTATAAAGCTCGAAAGCTGTCAATCGGATGTTTTCGAAACACCGGTGAAATAGCACAATTTCGCGCCGAATCTCGATCACGATCTAGAGAAATCCACTACATAATTCGTTATCAATCGCACTATTCACAGTACCGTCTTTTCTCGCAAAGCCAGCCATAGAGATACTCGCAAATTTCTATATTTTCTTTTATTTTCAATGAATTAAATATACTCAAAACTAAAGAAACATTAAGCCATCGATGGAAAACAGTGGGAAAACCGCACTCGAAGGCGCGGAGATTTCCCCTGCATTCACTCTTTGGTGAAAAAAAATGCTCCTTCTAGAAAATTTTACAGACAACGTGATAGCGTTATGTTATCTCCAGCATACGCCATCGCCCGATTTCATTATAAACAGGGCTGCGAGCGACGTATTTTCAGTCGCGGGAGGAATCCAAATGTCAATGAAAGCACATAGCCGCCATGCGTGAGAAAGGTGACATCATCATCGGGATCGACGCAGGCACATCCGTGCTCAAGGCAGTCGCTTTCGACCTTAGCGGACGCCAGATCGAATCTGCTGCCGTTCGCAACAAATACGATACCGGCGAACATGGCGCTGTCACACAATCGCTTTCCCAGACGTGGCAGGACTGCGCGCGAGCATTGCGCGACCTCGGCGCGAAGATGCCCGGCCTTGCCGAACGCACTGCGGCAATCGCCGTTACCGGCCAGGGCGACGGAACCTGGCTTGTCGGCCGCGACAACCAGCCGGTCAGCGACGCCTGGCTGTGGCTCGATGCCCGCGCGGCAACGACGGTGACGCGCCTCGCCGCTGGCCCCATGAACCGCGCGCGCTTTGAAGCGACCGGCACCGGGCTGAACACCTGCCAGCAAGGCTCGCAGATGGCGCATATGGACAGCATCGCGCCCGAGCTGCTGGACAATGCCGAAGTCGCGCTCCACTGCAAGGACTGGCTCTATCTCAATCTCACCGGCGTTCGCGCCACCGACCCTTCGGAAGCAAGCTTCACCTTCGGCAATTTCCGCAATCGCCAGTATGACGATGTCGTCATCGACGCACTCGGACTGACGAAACGGCGTGGATTGCTGCCGGAAATCATCGACGGCACCGAAGTGCAGCATCCGCTATCCCCCGAAGCGGCAGCTGCAACGGGTTTGCGGGCAGGGACGCCGGTGAGTCTCGCCTATGTCGATATGGCCATGACAGCACTTGGTGCGGGCGTGCGCGGCGGTACTGCAGGCGCCGGATGCTCGACCATTGGTTCGACAGGCGTCCATATGCGCGCCAAGCCGGTTGCCGATATCCACCTGAACAAGGAAGGCACCGGTTACGTCATCGCGCTGCCCATTCCCGGCATCGTCACCCAGGTGCAGACCAATATGGGGGCGACGATCAACATCGACTGGATATTGCAGGTTGCTGCCGACCTCATGTCGACGCCAGACAAGCCTGTTTCGCTCAGTGACCTCATTCCCCGCCTTGATGACTGGTTTAATGCCAGCCGTCCGGGTGCAATCCTCTATCATCCGTATATTTCGGAAGCGGGCGAACGCGGTCCCTTCGTCAATGCCTATGCCCGGGCCGGTTTCGTCGGTCTTTCCAGTCGCGACCGTTTCCCGGAAATGGTGCGCTCGGTTGTCGAGGGCCTCGGAATGGCAACGCGCGATTGCTACACGGCCATGGGTGAAATGCCCGCCGAACTGCGCATCACCGGCGGTGCCGCGCGCTCAAAAGCATTGCGCAGCACCCTTGCCGCAGCGGTGAATGCGCCCGTGCGCGTTTCCTCGCGTGAAGAGGCGGGAGCCGCAGGTGCTGCCATGATGGCTGCGGTAGCCATCGGCGCTTATCCGAGCATGGATGCATGTATTGCGGAATGGGTCGAGCCGCTGCTTGGCCCTTGCGAGGCCCCGGATGGTCCGCGCGCAAAGCACTATGAAGAACTCTTCGTTGCCTATCAGGAAGCCCGGCTGGCACTGACGCCGGTCTGGGACAAGTTGGCTTCCGATAGAGCATTTCCAGCAAAAGCGTGAAGCGGTTTTGCGTTCGGAAATGCGGTGAACAAAATGAATAAGGCCGGACCTCCCTTCCGGCACATATAGACTATGGGATGCAATTGCATCCGAAGGAGCATGAAATGGCTGAACCGGAAACCTGCGATCTCTTTGTAATCGGTGGTGGCATCAATGGCGCGGGCGTGGCCCGTGACGCCGCCGGGCGCGGCCTCAAGGTGGTGCTGGCGGAAAAAGACGATCTGGCGCAGGGAACTTCGTCACGCTCCGGCAAGCTGGTACATGGTGGTTTGCGTTATCTCGAATATTATGAGTTCCGCCTTGTACGCGAAGCGCTGATCGAGCGCGAAGTGCTGTTGAACGCCGCTCCCCATATCATCTGGCCAATGCGTTTCGTTCTGCCGCACAGCCCGCAGGACCGCCCCGCCTGGCTGGTGCGGCTTGGCCTGTTTCTCTATGACCACCTCGGCGGCCGCAAGAAGCTTCCCGGCACACGCACGCTCGACCTGCGGCGCGATCCGGAAGGCACGCCGATCCTCGACCAATATACCAAGGGCTTCGAATATTCCGACTGCTGGGTCGATGATGCCCGTCTCGTTGCGTTGAATGCGGTTGGCGCTGCTGAAAAAGGCGCGACCATTCTGACCCGCACGCCTGTCGTCTCCGCTCGTCGCGAAAAAGGCGGCTGGATCGTAGAAACGAAAAACCGCGACACGGGCGAAACCCGCACATTCCGCGCGCGCTGCATCGTCAATTGCGCCGGACCATGGGTCACGGATGTCATCCACAATGTCGCCGGCTCCAACTCGTCGCGCAATGTGCGTCTCGTCAAGGGCAGCCACATCATCGTTCCGAAATTCTGGTCGGGCGCAAATGCCTATCTCGTCCAGAACCACGACAAGCGCGTTATCTTTATCAATCCCTACGAGGGCGACAAGGCGCTGATCGGCACCACCGACATCGCCTATGAAGGCCGTGCCGAAGATGTTGCAGCAGATGAGAAGGAAATCGAATATCTGCTGACTGCAGTGAACCGCTATTTCAAGGAAAAGCTCAGGCGTGAAGACGTGCTGCATTCCTTCTCCGGTGTGCGTCCGCTGTTCGACGACGGCAAGGGCAACCCTTCCGCCGTCACCCGCGACTATGTCTTCGACCTCGATGAAACCAACGACGCGCCGCTGCTCAACGTCTTTGGCGGCAAGATCACCACCTTCCGCGAGCTGGCCGAGCGCGGCATGCATCGCCTCAAGCACATTTTCCCGAAGATGGGCGGCGACTGGACTCATGGCGCACCGCTTCCGGGCGGCGAAATCGCCAATGCCGATTATGAAACCTTCGCCAATAGCTTGCGCGAAACCTATCCGTGGATGCCGCGCGCGCTCGTCCAGCACTACGGTCGTCTCTACGGCGCGCGCACGAAAGACCTTGTTGCAGGCGCACAGAACCTCGAGGGGCTCGGCCGTCATTTCGGCGGCAATTTCCATGAGGCGGAAGTGCGCTATTTGGTGGCCAGGGAATGGGCGAAGACGGCGGAAGACATTCTCTATCGCCGCACCAAGCACTATCTGCACCTGACCGAAGCCGAACGCGCCGCTTTCGTGGAATGGTTCGACAACGCTAAAATGGTCTCTTGAGGACACTATGGCCCTGACGCTTTCGCTGAACACCAATCCACTTGTGAACCGCTTTGCCGAACCGGATGACCTGATTGAAACGGTTGCGCGCGATCTGCGCCTGCGTGACCTCCAGCTCACCCACGAGTTCATCAATCCAAGCTGGCAGGCTTCAACCATTCGCCGCCTGACGCGCGATATGGACAAGGCCTTGCAGCGCACCGGTGTCCGCGTCACTTCGGGCATGACCGGCCCCTATGGCCGCCTCAACCATTTCGGCCATCCGAATGCAGAAGTGCGTCGTTATTATATCGACTGGTTCAAGACCTTTGCCGACATTATCGGCGATCTTGGCGGCAAGTCGGTCGGCACGCAGTTTGCGATCTTCACCTATAAGGATTTCGATGACGCTGCGCGCCGCGAAGACCTGATCAAGATCGCCATCGATTGCTGGGCGGAAGTCGCCGAACATGCGAGCCGTGCCGGTCTCGACTATGTGTTCTGGGAACCGATGAGCATCGGGCGTGAATTTGGCGAGACGATTGCCGAATGCATGAAGCTTCAGGATCGCCTGACCGCCGCCGACATGGCTATTCCGATGTGGATGATGGCCGATATCGACCATGGCGATGTGACTTCCGCCAATCCGGACGATTTCGATCCCTACGCCTGGGCGCGCGCCGTGCCGAAAGTCTCGCCGATCATTCACATCAAGCAGAGCCTGATGGACAAGGGCGGACATCGTCCTTTCACAGCCGCGTTCAATGCCAAAGGACGCATCCAGCCGGAACCGCTTCTGAAAGCCTTTGCCGAAGGCGGCGCTGTGGACAATGAAATCTGCCTCGAACTGTCGTTCAAGGAACGCGAGCCGAACGACCGTGAAGTCATTCCGCAGATTGCGGAAAGTGTGGCTTTCTGGGCTCCGCACATTGACACCGGCGCTAAGGATTTGAAGATATAGACAATTTAAGGAACCGGACCGCTTTCAATGGCAGATGCTGACGATTCACTGGCGCTGCGCGCCGCATGGCTTCACTTCGTGGCGGGCATGACCCAGTCAGCCGTTGCGAAGCGCCTTGGTCTGCCCTCCGTGAAAGCGCATCGCCTTATTGCCAAAGCTGTCGCCGACGGTGCGGTGAAAGTCAGTATTGACGGCGACATTACCGAATGTATCGACCTCGAAAATCGTCTCGCCGATATGTACGGCCTCGACTATTGCGAAGTCGTGCCCGACATCGGCGAGGAAGGCCTGCCGCTCATGGCGCTTGGCCATGCGGGTGCGGATTTTCTGCGCCGCGAGATCGAGCATGGCGACCATGAAGTCATCGGCATCGGCCATGGCCGCACACTTTCGGCTGCAGTCAACTATATGCCGCGCGTCGTCACCAATGACCTGCGCTTCGTGTCGCTGCTCGGCGGCCTGACGCGCAATTTCGCCGCCAACCCGCATGATGTGATGCACCGCATCGCCGAAAAGACCGGCATGCCCGCTTATGTGATGCCGGTGCCCTTCTTCGCCAATACAGCAGAAGACCGCGAAGTGCTGCTCGCGCAGCGCGGCGTCACCACCGTTTTCGACATGGGTTGTCAGGCTGAACTGAAGATCGTCGGCATCGGCACGGTCGATGCACAGGCGCAGCTTGTCACATCCGGCATGATAGAACTGGCCGAGGTCGAAGAGATCGCCAACCTCGGCGGCGTCGGCGAAATGCTCGGCCATTTCTTTGACGCCAATGGCCAGCGCCTTGAAACCGCGCTGACGGCCCGCACCATCGCAGCATCGGTGGAAAACGCGGATATGAGCCGAATCGTGGGCCTTGCCGGTGGAATTTCCAAGGCGGAAGCCATCCGCGCCGTGCTGAAAAGCGGTCGTCTTTACGGTCTCATCACCGATGAACGCACGGCAAAGACGCTCGTTGAGCAGCCGAACGGAAAATAACATAATAACATTTTTGCAATGGATTATTTTGTGATTTTGTGATCTAACTTCGCGCAGAAAATGTTCCGCCAATAAGATCGGACGAGAGCGTGAAGCGCGACGACAGAAGACAGGCGATTATAAACCTTCTGATCGAAAATCAGGCCGTCGACCTCGACGATCTGGCGGATCGGTTTGCCGTATCAAAAATGACGATCCATCGCGATCTGGATTCGCTGGAACATACCGGCGTGCTGCGCAAAGTACGCGGCGGCGCGACAATCGATACCGGCACACAATTTGAAAGCGATTTCCGCTTCCGCGAACGGCAGGACGGCGAAGCGAAGCAGAAAATGGCCCGCGCCGCGCTTGAGCTTGTTGAACCCGGCATGACGGTGATGATTAATGACGGCTCCATGGCGGCTGTCCTTGGCGGCATGCTTCTGGAAAAGCGCCCGCTGACAGTCATCACCAACAATGCCGTCATCATCGATGAACTGAAGGGCGAGAACGGGATCAATCTGATTGCGCTCGGCGGAACCTATTCAGCCAAGTTCAATGCGTTTTTCGGCATCCTGACGGAAGGGGCCCTGTCGCATCTGAGCGCCGACATCGCCTTCATTTCCTCGCCTGCAGTCAATGGCAAGCTCGTCTATCACATGGATGAGAATGTTGTTCGCACCAAGCGCGCGATGACGGCATCCGCCGCCCGCACCTGCCTTCTGGTCAATCACCAGCGGTTCGGACGCCCTGCCCTGCATGTCATGGCTGATCTTTCCGATTTCGACGCGATCATAACCGATGCCTCCCCCGACGCGACCGTACTGGCCGATCTTGAACAGGCGGGCATTGCACTGACCATCGCTGACGACTGCGCATAAACCTAGAGGACGAAAATCGAGCATGACAAAATTCTGGATTGGCACCAGCTGGAAGATGAACAAGACGCTGGCCGAGGCCCGCATTTTCGCCGAAGCCTTGAAAGCTGCCGATGCAAGCCGCTCGACCGACATTCAGCGTTTCGTCATCCCGCCCTTTACCGCCGTGCGCGAAGTGAAGGAAATCCTGTCCGGCACCTCCGTCAAGGTCGGCGCGCAGAACATGCATTGGGCCGATCAGGGAGCATGGACCGGCGAGATTTCGCCGCTGATGCTCAAGGACTGCAATCTCGATATCGTCGAACTCGGTCATTCCGAGCGCCGTGAACATTTCGGTGAAACCAACGAAACGGTCGGCCTCAAGGTCGAAGCTGCGGTGCGCCACGGCCTGATCCCACTCATCTGCATCGGTGAGACGCTGGAAGACCGCGAAAGCGGACGCGCCGCGGAAGTTCTTGAGGAAGAAGTGCGCGGTGCACTTTCCAAGCTTTCCGGTGACCAGAAGCAGGCGGAAATCCTGTTTGCCTATGAGCCGGTCTGGGCCATCGGCGAAAATGGTATCCCGGCATCGGCGGAATATGCCGATGCGCGCCAGGCGGAAATCATTGCGGTTGCAGAAAGCGTGCTCGGTCGTCGTGTGCCTTGCCTCTATGGCGGTTCGGTCAATCCGGGCAATTGCGAAGAGCTGATCGCTTGCCCGCACATTGACGGGCTTTTCATCGGTCGCTCGGCATGGAACGTCGAAGGTTATCTCGACATTCTGGCCAAGTGCGCCGCCAAGATTCGAGCTAATTAAGGAGCAATATGATGAAAGTAGCAGTAGCAGGCGACAGCGCCGGCGAAGGTCTGGCCAAGGTTCTCGCCGATCACCTCAAGGATCGCTTCGAGGTTTCGGAAATCTCGCGCACAGACGCTGGCGCAGAAGCATTCTATGCCAACCTTTCCGACCGCGTGGCTTCCGCCGTCCTCGATGGCACCTATGACCGCGCCATCCTCGTTTGCGGCACCGGCATCGGCGTATGCATTGCAGCCAATAAGGTTCCGGGCATCCGCGCCGCGCTGACGCATGACACCTATTCGGCAGAGCGCGCAGCGCTTTCCAACAATGCCCAGATCATCACCATGGGCGCCCGCGTCATCGGCTCGGAAGTGGCCAAGACCATTGCCGACGCCTTCCTCGCTGAGACCTTCGACGAAAATGGCCGTTCGGCTGGCAATGTCAACGCGATCAACGAAGTTGACGCGAAGTACAACAAGGGCTGATTATTCAGTTTCTTGAAAACAAAAAAAGCGGCCATCAGGCCGCTTTTCTTTTGGCTTATAGCGGGGCGCTAAGATGCTAACGCATCACGCCCTGAAGATGCTCAATCGCCGCACGGGCTTAACCAAGTCTCAGCGAGACTTGGTTTAACAGCAGAATCTAGAGCGGTTCCGGTTAAAACGGAATCGCTGGAACCGCTCTATCTCTTTGTTTTTACGCATGTCTTTATCCCAAAACCGGTTCCCACTTTTGGGAGACATGCTCTAGCTGAACTTCGGGTCCAGCGAACCATCGCGATAGCGCTTTGCCATTTCGGAAAGCGGGATCGGACGGATCGAGGCAGCATGACCGGCAGTGCCGAACTGCTCGAAGCGCTCCTTGCAGAGCTTGGTCATGGCAGCCATTGCAGGCTTCAGGTATTTGCGCGGATCGAATTCGCTCGGATCTTCCTGCAGGACGCGGCGGATCTGGCCGGTCAGGGCCATGCGGTTGTCCGTGTCGATGTTGATCTTGCGCACGCCATGCTTGATGCCGCGCTGGATTTCCTCAACCGGAACGCCCCAGGTCGGTTTCATCTTGCCGCCGTACTTGTTGATGATTTCCTGCAGCTCTTCCGGCACAGAAGACGAACCATGCATGACAAGATGCGTGTTCGGCAGCTTGCGATGGATTTCCTCGATCACATTCATGGCGAGCACGGAACCGTCCGGCTTGCGGCTGAACTTGTAAGCGCCATGCGACGTGCCCATGGCGATTGCCAGTGCATCGACCTTGGTTTCGCGCACGAATTTCACGGCTTCGTCCGGATCGGTCAGAAGCTGGTCGTGCGACAGCACGCCTTCTGCGCCGTGGCCGTCTTCTGCATCGCCCATGCCGGTTTCGAGCGAACCAAGAACACCGAGTTCCCCTTCCACCGAGATGCCGCCGAGATGCGACATCTCGCTGACCTGACGCGTGACTGAAACATTGTAGTCCCAGTCGGCAGGCGTCTTGCCGTCAGCCTTGAGCGAACCGTCCATCATGACGGAGGTAAAGCCTGCCTGGATGGCGGTCATGCAGGTGGCGGCTTCGTTGCCGTGGTCCAGATGTACGCAAACCGGAATATGCGGATAGATTTCCGTCACCGCATCCATCATATGACGGAGCATGATGTCGTTTGCATAGGAACGCGCGCCGCGCGAAGCCTGCAGGATCACCGGCGCATCGGCGGCATCCGCCGCTTCCATAATGGCAAGCGCCTGTTCCATGTTGTTGATGTTGAATGCCGGGACGCCGTAACCCTTTTCAGCGGCGTGATCGAGCAATTGCCGCAGCGTAATGCGCGCCATTTCTAGCCTCCTAGAGCGCATCCCGAAAAGTGTGAAACGGTTTTCGGAACAAGATGCGCGTAAAAACAAATGGATGGAGCATTTCCAATGCTCCAGACGATGTCAGATCAGGTTATTTCGCGAAATATTCGCCGAGGATATCCACCTCTTCGGCCACGCCGAACACCAGCGCACTGCGCTCGTGATAGGTTTGCGGGACGATATCGAGAATGGATCTCGAACCGTCGGTCGCCTTGCCACCCGCCTCACGGGCGAGGAAAGCAATTGGATTGGCTTCGTAGACGAGCCGCAAGCGGCCCTTTTCGTAGCCGGGGCGGCTGTCATTCACGTAAAAGAACAAACCGCCACGCTGCATGATGCGGTGCATGTCGCCCACCGCAGCACCGAGCCAGCGCATGTTGAAGTTACGCCCGCGCGGACCATCCTTTCCAAGGAATGCGTCGTTGACATAGGCCTGCATACCAGCGGACAAATGCCGCTGGACGGATGCGTTGAACGCCAGATCGGACGTGCGTTCCGGCAGTGTCACATTGCGGCGCGTGATATGGAAAATCCCGCTTGCCGGATCGAAGGTCGCGAAGATCACGCCCTCGCCGACCGAAAAGCCGAGATCGACCGAATTGCCGTAGGAAACATAACCGGCTGCAATCTGGCGGTTGCCGGGCTGCAAAAACGGCTCAGCCGTATCTGCCGGGAAAACCGAGAAAATCGTGCCAAGCGGTGCGCCGAGACCCACATTGCCCGAACCGTCAAGCGGATCGATGGCAACGGCAATCAGCCCATCGGCCTTGCCTGCTACGGGGAGGTCCGCTTCTTCCGAAAGAATGGAGGCTGCACCCGCCGCAATCAGCAGCTCGACGAACAGATTGTGCGAACCGACATCAATGCACTTCTGCTGGTCCTGATCGCTGTTGACGCCGACAAGCTTGCCCGGATCGCCGGGAAGCGAACCGCGTGCAATGCGACCGGCGAGCCGCGTTGCGCCAGCAAGAATAGCCTTGATGGCGTCGGCGGTCGCAAGACGCAAGCCGTCCTTGCCAGCCCAGTTGTCGAGATAGGCGCCGACCGCTTCTGCTTCCACGCGATCGCTATCGCCCACCAGAACCAGTGGAGAAAAATTGCCAGCCATCGTCATTTGCCCTGCTCCAGCAAGAATTTGGCGCGGGCGATAATCGCCTCGGCCGTGATGCCGAATTTTTCATAGAGCACTTCAGCAGGTGCAGAAGCGCCGAAGCCATCCATACCGATCACGTCGTCTTCGCTGTCGACATAACGTGTCCAGCCGAACTTGCCTGCGGCCTCGACGGCGATGCGCGGCGCATCGCCCAGAACACCCTTGCGGTAATCCTTGCCCTGCTTTTCAAACAGATCCCAGCTCGGCATGGAGACAACCGCCGTTGCGATGCCTTCTTCTGCGAGCTTTTCGGCGGCCTTCACTGCGAGCGAGACTTCCGTGCCCGTGGCAAGCAGCGTGATCTGGCGTTCGCCCTTCGCCTCACGCAGCACATAGGCGCCGCGTGCGGAAAGGTTCTCGCCATTATCGGTGCGCAGCTGCGGCACGTTCTGGCGCGACAGGGCCAGAACCGAAGGCGTATGCGGATCAGAAACCGCCACAGCCCAGCATTCCAGCGTTTCAATCGTGTCTGCCGGACGGAAGACATGAAGGTTCGGCATGGCGCGCAGGCTGGCCAGATGTTCGACCGGCTGGTGGGTCGGGCCGTCTTCGCCGAGACCGATAGAGTCGTGTGTCAGCACATGAATGACACGCACGCCCATCAGCGCCGAAAGGCGGATGGCGTTACGGGCGTAATCGGAGAACACCATGAAGGTGCCGCCGTAAGGGATGAAACCGCCATGAACCGCTATACCGTTCATAGCCGCGCCCATTGCAAATTCACGCACACCGTAGCTGACATAGCGACCGCTCTTTTCCGGCGTGAAATCGCTGTCGACGGCAGGAACGCGGGTGAGGTTCGAATGGGTAAGGTCAGCCGAACCGCCGATCATTTCCGGCAGGGCTGCCGTCAGGCTTTCAAGCGCGATCTGGCTTGCCTTGCGGGTCGCAACATTCAGCGGCTTGTCGAGGAGGCGCTGCTTGGCGTCGTGGACAACTGCCGCAAAGCCTTCCGGCAGAACACCGGCAATACGACGGTCGAATTCGGCGCGTTCGGTTGCAGGCAGCGTATCAACGCGCTTCTGCCATGCTTCACGTTCCGAAACGCCACGCGCACCGGCTTCACGCCAGGCATTGAGCAACGGTGCAGGGATTTCGAAAGCTTCCGCCGTCCAGCCGAGCGCTGCCTTGGTGGCGGCGTTTTCCGCGGCACCCAGCGGCGCGCCATGCACGCCACTCGTACCGGCGCGATTTGGCGAACCATAGCCGATGACAGTCTTGAGCGCGATCAGCGTCGGGCGGTCGGCTTGAGCCTTGGCGCGCGTCAGCGCCTCATCGATGGCGTCGTGATCGTGACCGTCGACCTTTTCGACATTCCAGCCGCAAGCCTTGAACTTGGCGGGAATATCGTCGGTGAAGGCGATTTCCGTGCTGCCGTCGATGGTGATGCCGTTATCATCATAAAGCAGGATCAGCTTGCCGAGGCGAAGGTGACCGGCAAGCGAGATCGCTTCCTGTCCCACGCCTTCCATGAGGCAGCCGTCGCCGCAGAACACATAAGTGCGGTGATCGACAATATCCTTGCCGAACTGGTCGGCGAGCGCGCGTTCGGCGATTGCCATGCCGACAGAGCTGGCGAGACCCTGACCGAGCGGGCCGGTGGTCAGCTCAACGCCTTCTGTATGACCATATTCCGGATGACCGGCGGTCTTCGAACCCCACTGGCGGAAGTTCTTCAGCTCATCGATGGACACATCCTTGTAGCCCGCCAGATAGAGCGCGCTGTAAAGCAGCATCGAGCCGTGACCGTTGGAGAGCACGAAACGGTCGCGGTCCGCCCAGTTGGGAGCCGATGCGTCGAATTTCAGATGCTTCGAGAACAGAACGGCTGCGGCGTCAGCCATGCCGAGCGGCATTCCCGGATGGCCGGAATTGGCGGCATCGACGGCATCGATCGAGAGAGCGCGAATGCAGTTGGCGAGTTGCAGCATATCTGATACGGGCGGGGCGAAATTCATCGGCGGCAACCTCCTTGCCAAAAGCAAAGCCTTGAGCATGTCCGGCAGACGAAACCCGGTTCGGTGCCGATATGCGTAAAACAACTAAGCCAGAGCGCATCGCGCTCGTGCTGCCTGAGATTTCGCAGTCCTTTTAAGGCCAGCCTCTCAGGCACCAATTCCGGTAACACCGTTTCAAAAGCATAACAATACGGCCATAACATTATAACGATTTAAATGTGATCTTGAGTGTGATTTTTCTTTCCACACCCCTGCTTCAGGCCCTTCGGACGGGCCGAATCGCAGCTCTGGCGTCGCGACTCACCTCTCGAAACACAAAAAAGCAGCCCGTAGATCACCACGGACTGCGCTTTATAATGGTATCAAGATGAGGCAGATTACGCCCCGGCCATGCGCTGGCGTCTCTCACGCAACAGCATCGGACCGTATTCCAGGACATAAAGCCCGAAAGCGCCCATCCAGAGCAAAGCCGATGCTGCGAGGATGGTGTGGAAGAAATTCGGCATGACTTCCGCCAGCGGACGGATCAGCGCTGCCGCGACAAGGCAAAGATAAGCGACCTGTGTGACGGACGAGGCAGTCAGTTCGCGCCCGGTATGGCCACGGGTGGCCCGCGTCATGACCGCCAGCATCATGCAGCCGATTGCGCCGACAGTCACGACATGCAAGGCGGAATAGGGGTTGAGGCGATCAATGGCGGAAAGACCGATGGCGATGAAACCGAGCGGGATGAACGCATAGGCGACATGAAGAACCAGCAGCAGCTTTTCCCGCGCTACAGACCATCCCCGCCAGCGGTAAAGCCGCACGATGTGAAACAGGGCTGCGATCCACGCCAGCACCGCCGTTATCGTCTGATCAGGAGCGGCGATCCAGCCGATGCAGGCAGCCACCCCGACAAGAATGCTGAAACCGTCATAGCGATTGAACGGCACCGGAAAGCGTGTCCGCCCCATCTTGTTGAGCCAGTTGCGGGTGAAACTTGGCACAATGCGCCCGCCAATCACCATGACCAGCAGGACATAGGCGCTGACCCCGATGCGGTTGGCCAATGCCACGTCGCCGTCGGTCAGGATCAGATAATGGAAGACAAGATTGGCAACCATCACCGTCGTCACGCCAACCAGTACCTTCAGGTTTTTCCATTGGCGCCCGGCAATGATTTCCCGCGCACAGATGAAAAGCAGCAAGGGCAGAAACAGGCTTTCGACAACGACTGCAAAGTGCACATCGATCAGGTCAGGCTCCAGAAAGACCAGCCGTCCGGCAAGCCATACCCCGCAGAGAATGGCGAGCGGTGTGCCAGATACCGGCAAGCCTCCCGTCCAGTTCGGAATGGCTGTCAGCAGAAAGCCTGCCAGAACGGCAGAGGAGAAACCGAACACCATTTCATGGGCGTGCCAGTTCAACCCGCCATAGGAGCCGCCGAGCGGCATTCCGAGTGTCAGTGACAATATCCAGAAGAGCATGGCCAGAACGGCCCATATGGCTCCGCCCAGAAAGAATGGGCGGAAGCCATAGCTGAGGAGGACGGGACCGGTCATTTTCAGTCCGCGCGGCATACCTTTTTGATCGGATGGCATCGCAGCAGGTACTGCCTGCAGGCCTGGCTGTCTGGTCATGATGTCCTCGTCATGAAGCCGGTTCAAGTTCGGCTCATCGAGAGTTTTCGGTCAATCTTATTTGGCGCTCTTATTTGGCGCTGGCGATGACCTTTTCCAGCCGCTCCTGAACAATCTTCGGCTTCTTGGCCGAAACGATCTGGTCGAGATTGGCCGGGCTGTCACCGACAGCGATGAGCGCGATCATACCCATGGCATAATGCGGTGTGCACTTTACCAGATATGCGCCGGGCTGGGTAACCGTCAGCACATAGTTCTCGTTGATCTTGCTTTTGAACTTTTCGGCGCCTTCAGGGATCATGTCCTTGATGGATTCGACATTATGTCCTTTGTCCACCGGAATAAAGGTGACCGTGTCGCCGGGATTGGCCTTGATATAGGCAGGCTCGAAAACCATGGCGCCCTCGGCGCCCTTGTTGAGCATATGAACTTCGATATTTTCGGCAAGAGCGGGGGCAGCCAGCATGGCGAGGATGCCTGCGGCAGCAAATTTGATCGCGATGTTACGCATTTTGTCCTGATCTCCAACGATTGGCGCACCTGCCGTCTCGGCCTCAACACGCCACGTAACGGGGTTTAGACCTGTCGCCTGCCAACCTCTTTGATCTGGATCAAACAGGTGAAGTTATTCATGATAATGACGCTCAGAATAAAACTGTTTGATTTTCTGCATTCCACCATCGCACCATTCGATATGCCCGCCAGCCCTTTTGCCGCAGCCTCCGGCCAGCCTGCGCGACATGACAAGCCTGCATGCATCTTGTATGCATTCAACGAGC
>Ga0209369_1000378_pt1 | contig 70726 bp, 84 predicted proteins | sample EBPBio142010_DNA_FD_185865 | JGI IMG/M metagenome (GOLD analysis project Ga0209369, IMG submission 185865) | Wastewater treatment Type I Accumulibacter community from EBPR Bioreactor in Madison, WI, USA - Reactor 1_10/4/2010_ DNA (SPAdes)... | ecosystem: Engineered > Bioreactor > EBPR >...
CCGTCTCACGTAATGTGGTTTGAGAATCACCGAATGTGCGTCTGGAGTCGCTATCCGTCTCAACTAATTTGCGTCAGAAAGCCCCCTTGATTGTGCGTCTGGGCCGACATCATTTTGCGTCGCTACACGTACAGGCGCACCTTGGCGTTGATCGCCTTGCCGGATGCCTGGAACTGCTGCTGATGTTTGTTCTTGGCCGCGTTGAACAGCTTGCCCAGGATGCGGTCATGCAAGTCGATGATTTCGTCGGTGACGGTGGCCATGCCCTCAATAGCGAGCGCCACCAAAGTGGCGTAGCGACGCTGCGGCTCGAACTTGGCCAGGTCGGCGGGCGTCATCTGGCCGCCCTCGCGGGCAATCTTGAGCAGCCGGTTCTGGTGAACCAAGCGCTCGATGCCCGAAGGCAGGTCGAGCGCCTGCCACGCCTTGAGGCGTTCGATGTGTTCGAGCATGTGGCGTGAATTCGGCTTAGCTGGTGACTGGCGCAGCCAGGCCAGCCAAGTCGTCTTGCCGTTGTCGCGGCGTTTCAGCAGGTCGTCGAGGCGATGCCGGTGCCCGTTCGACAACGGCTCGGACAGGGCTTCGTAGATGCGCCGGTTGGCGCGGGTAACCGCCTCGGCACTGGCGCGCTCGATGGCATTGAGCGCGGGCAGGATGATCGACAGACGCCGCAGATGCTCAATCAAGGCGCTGGCCAGCACGATGCCTTTGTCGGTTTGCATAGCCAGCTCGGTCAGCGTGTGGACGGCCTGCCGGTAGTGGCTCATGGTGAACGGCTGGAAACTGAACGCGGTTTGCAGCTCGACCAGGTGCTCGCGCCGGGTCTGCTCCCGCTGCCCGTACTCGTCCCAGCTTTCGATGCCGACCTTGAGCTGGTTGGCGACCAGTCTCAGCAAGGGCGGGAATGGCGGCTCATCAGCGCCAAGGATGACACTGGGAAAGCGTAGGTAGCAGAGCTGCACCGCGAAGCCCAGCCGGTTGGCCGGGCCGCGCCGCTGCCGGATGATGGACAGGTCGCTTTCGCTGAATGTGTAGTGACGGATCAACTCATCCTTGGTGTCTGGCAACGCCAGCAGGCTTTCCCGCTCGGCGGCGGACAGGATCGAACGGCGGGGCATGCGGTTTCCTTCTTCTTGAAAACGTTCGTTTGTGATTAACCAGCCAAGGCAACCGGCGCGGCACGGGAAATTAAGGCATTATGGTTCTCGAAAATAGTTCTTGAAATGCTATTCTCGATCTCATACCATAACAATGAGTTTCGATAAGAAAGGATGCTCATGCGACCGTCCGTTGTGCTAGACATGAAGCGAAGCGCCGTGCGTGAAGTGGTGAGCCGCTTTCGCACGACTAACCCGCGCATCTTCGGCTCTGTGCTGCATGGTACCGACCAGGATGGCAGCGACCTCGATCTGTTGGTCGACGCACTGCCCGGTGCCACGTTGTTGGACTTGGGCGATTTGGAAGAAGAGCTGAAATCGCTGCTCGGCGTTGACGTCGATTTGCTGACACCCGGCGACCTGCCGCCGAAATTTCGGGCCAAGGTGCTCGCTGAGGCGCAGCCGGTATGAGCGAAAACCGTCTCCCCGATTACCTTGACCACATCCAGCAGGCCGCAGCCGATGCGTGCAGCTTCGTGGAAGGGATGGCCAAGGACGACTTCTTGGCCGACAAGCGCACCCAGCAGGCCGTCATCATGAGCCTGATCGTCATCGGTGAGGCCGCCACGAAGGTGATGGACGGCTACGCCGAGTTCACCCAGGCACACGCCGAAGTGCCGTGGCGCAGCATGCGCAACATGCGTAATCGCATGGCCCACGGCTATTTCGACATTAACCTGGATGTGGTGTGGGAGACGGTACAGGAATGGCTGCCGGCGTTGCTCAAGCAACTGCCCGTCGTGCGCCAGGATGCCGACGATGAAGACCGCAACGGCGACGGGATGGAGTCGTGACCAACGATAAGACGGAGAGCACCCCGTGTTGATCGGCTATGCCCGCGTCTCGACGCAAGACCAGAACCTTGACCTTCAAAGCGAAGCTTTGACCAAGGCTGGCTGTGAGAAGATTTTCAACGACAAGATCAGTGGCAGTCGAGCTGAGCGCCCAGGACTTACCAAGGCATTAGAAATGCTGCGTGAGGGTGACACGCTCGTGGTTTGGAAACTGGATCGTCTGGGCCGCAGTGTCAAGAACTTGGTTGATCTGGTTGGCGAACTTCACCAGCAAGGTATCCAGTTCAAGAGCCTGACCGATGCCATTGATACTGGCACGCCCTCTGGACGCTTCTTTTTTCACGTCATGGCCAGCTTGGCCGAAATGGAACGGGAGCTGACAGTCGAGCGCACCCGCGCAGGGCTGGAAGTTGCCCGCCAGCTTGGCCGAAAAGGCGGTCGCCGACGGCAGATGACCGAAAGCAAGATCGAGTCGGCGAAAAAACTACTGGCTAATGGCGTCCCGCCGCGTGACGTGGCTATGAATCTTGGTGTGTCCGTTCCTACCCTGTACCGCTGGATTCCAGCCTCTGGACGCGTTTAATCTGTCTTTTGTTCAGTGAGAGAATCAGCGGAGCCTTTATCTTGGCGAAGGTCGTTGGTTTCCTCCGGGCTTTGCTCGAATAGCATCTCGATAGAAACGGAGTAAATCGTACGCTGAGCTAATTCAGAGCACTTTTGCTTTGCCGACTTTGCCCAAAAGCGACAACAACCCCGACGACGTCGAAACTTCTGAAATGCCTTTGTCGTTGCCGAAAAAAGCACTAATGACCTGCTCGTTCAGGCTGACCGCCGATTTTATCTTTTGCTGTGCGACAGTCTGCTCAAGTGAATTGCCGCCCAGCGCAGCCGGGTCAAGAACAATCCATTTCCCGTTGTCGTTGATAATCTGCGGCTTGAAGGTGGACGCGGGGTTTGGGTTCAGGACTTCCTTTGACAAAGTAAAAACGGAACTTTCCGAAGGGGATCGACCAGAAAAAGACGAGAACTTCGAGGGGAGCGATATTTGCTCCGCGCCTGTGTCCGAGAACTTGATGACCATTTGTTCCATGAACTCAAAGTCGCTCGTGTTGCTCAAGGCGCCATTGCCCGGATCAAGGGTGTAGCGCAAGAATCCCTGATCGAGCCGGGTGCTATTGATCGCATCGCTATTCAAAATACGAGAAGCAGTGGCTGTATCTTTTTCGTTAAAGCTGACCGTACGCAAATGCCCTTCAAAATCGAAATTATTGCCATTGTTGAAATTGTAGATGGCACGTCCATTATTACTCTGGCGGTAATTTCCCAGTGCAAATGCCAAATGATCCACATTCTGGAGGTCCGCGCTTTGCTGGTGCGCATAGTCATACATATCCGACAGAAGCGCCCGGTCGCTCGTGGTCAGGAAGTTTAGAGGACTCATACCAATATGGTTGAGGTCCATCCCATTAACGCCTGAGATCACGGGCGGCTCAACGCCGTTGTTTTCGGTTCCGAACAAGCGCGACAGCATCAGAGCTCGACCGACGCCTGCGGCTGTCGATTTATTGCTTTGCGCTGCAGGCAGCAAAGAATCAGATTGTTTAGCCACTTCCGGATTTGAAGAAAGCAGCATTTCGATCAGGTTCATGGGGTTTTCGCTTTTCCCCTCCGCCTGGTGCGTGCGATAGTTGAAATCCCGGCTTATTTTTGACTCCAGATCGCTGGCATAATCTTTTGGATATTGCGCTTGCTCGATCGTGGGCAGCTCCTTGAAGTGGTCAAGGACGGAGCTGAAGAAATTGGTCATTTTCCCCGTCCGGTTATATTCATCCATGGCTTGGGCTGCGACTTTTACACGCCAAGCCTGTTCCCTATCATCCGATTCATAGTAAGCCGCTCTACGTTCATTGATGGTGTAGTTTCCGCTGTCGTCATAGATGATGTTGGACAGTTGTTCTCTCGACAGGCTACCAAAAGGGTTTTTCACCGATCTGCTGCCCCTGTCCGAGCTAGTGACGAATTCCGTTGCTTGCTTAGCTCTTGCTAACAACTCTGGATCGTCAGTCTTAGGAACCTCGTTGTTGTACTTGGCTTTGTTAGCTTGGTAGGCGTCACCAAGTATTTGATCTAGCAAAGAGTTCGCCTTGTCGGCCAATTCTGAACGGCTGAGCATTTTGTCCCGAGCCTCTGCGCGGCTGGCACTGTCCGCCAATTGGCTGGCTAGCGTGGAAATCGTCAGCGTGCCGCCGCCTTGGGTGCCTGATGCGCCCTGATTTTTCGATGTGTCAGAAACCTGACCGGTCGCCGAGGCCGCCTTGAGGCTCGACGTACCCCCTGTTTGGGCTGCGGAATACGAACCAACAGAGCTGATCATCATTTCCTCCCCGTGAGCCTAGAATTTATGTATCCAGTCTTATCTTAGCATCATGCTAAAAATGAACGGCAGATGTTTTCGCATCGAAACTCTCCGATGGACTGCGTTCCGCCCAAGGACGTGACCAAAAATCTCGACGTGTTCGTTCCAACGCTATACCGCTGGGTGCCAGCCTCGGCGCATGCTTAACGTACTTTAAATTCCGTTTTCTGAGACGACCCCAATCACGCCCGGCCGACAAGTCGGCCGCCCGCTCAGCCCGGCGCGTGTGCGCGCCATGCCGGAAAGGTCAGTGCAGATCGAAAGACCGAAAAACCGGTTTATCAGGAAGGAGGGGCAGCATCGCCGCAAGAAACAGGCTTCAGTGATGCGCAGAGGCCGCAAGACGCACTTTTAAGGGCAAAGGCATAGGCAAGGGCAGGGCGAGACGAAGAAACAGCCCTGTGAGCCTTTGGCGAGGTCTGCAGGATTTGCCGCGCTGAATCTGTCTTGGAATTCGGTAAAGCTTCGTACTTTCAACAGGTGGCGTGAACTTGACGCGCCGCACCACTCCCCCCCGCCCCTCGCCAGCGAGGGGAGCGAGTCGCCCTCTGTCGTCAGGGATGCAGGCGGCGGGGCGCTTCGCTTCCTTGACTGCACCCCAGACTAGAGGCTTGGGCCGTTCCAGCGGCATCAAGGGTGCGGCTTCGCCCACGTCCTCACCCGTTCGGTACTCGCTGCGCTCCGTTCCGCGTGCGGCTTCCGGGCGTGCCCTTGACACCCCTTCCACTCAAAAACGGGCAAGAACAGGCAGACGCTGGCCCGATTTTGGCTGCTGTGCGCCCACGGCCGGGCGACCATTGCGCCGAATAATAAGATTTGACCTGTAAGAATAATAATAGTATTATTATTCTTATTATTACTCACCAAGGAAAGCAGCCATGAGCCAAGCATCTACCGCCATCCCCGCCGACGTGCGCGAGCGCATCATTGCCGCCGCCGCCGATCTTTTCGAGCAGACCGGCCGCCAGACCATGCCCACGGTTGACGCCGTGCGCCGGGCCGCCCGCGTGGACATGAACGCCGCCAGTTCGGTGATGAAGGAATGGCGCAGGGCACAGACCGCACAAGCTGCGCCGGTTGCCGTGGCCGTCCCTGAGTCTGTGCAGCAGGCCAGCAGCGCGGCCGTGGCGACGATCTGGCAGCAGGCCCAAGAGCTGGCGAATGAATCCTTACGCAGCGCACAGGCAGCATGGGAAACCGAACGCGGCGAGCTGGACGCCATGCGGCAGGAACTGGCCGAGGCTTTCGAGCGTCAGGCCGGCGAGCTGGACGCGGCCGGGGCAGCACTGGCCGCCGAGAAGGCAGCAGCCGAGAAGCAGGCGCAGGAACTCGCCGCCGTTCGCCAGCAACTGGCCGAGGCAGTGAGCCGGGCCGACAAGGCAGATGCCCGCATTGCTGAAATCGAACACCGGGCCGCCGACCTTCGCGGCGAGCTGGACAGGGCGCACGCCGACGCCGACCGCTTGCGCATCGAGAACACCGAAGCACGCCAGCAGGCCGCCGCCGAGATCGAGGCCGCCCATGCCGCCACAGAGGCCGCACGGGCCGAGCTGGTGAAGGTGCAGGCCAAGGCCGAGGCTATCGAGCAGACCCACGCCGAGCAGCGCAAACAGGCCGCCACGGAGGCGCATCGAGCAGCCGAAGGACTGACCAAGGCACAGGGCGAGCGTGACGCCGCCGCCAAGGCCGCAGCAGAGGCCAGAGAGCGCGCCGCAGGGCTTGCCGGGCAGTTGCAGGCCATGCAGGAACAGAACGCCGCTTTGCTGGCCGCGATCAAGCCACAGGGCGAACCGAAGCCCAAGAAAGCCCCGCCTGCCAAAGCCTGATCTTGGCGACAGCTTCACGACCTGGCCAACGCGCAGCCGTCACCAACGGCCGCCGCGTTTTGGCGGTTTCATCCCCGCGTTCGTTGTCAGTCGTGGCCCGTGTCATGGCTGGAAGCAGTGTCAAGGGCACGCCCGGAAGCCGCACGCGGAACGGAGCGCAGCGAGTACCGAACGGGTGAGGACGTGGGCGAAGCCGCACCCTTGATGCTGATGGAGGCCATAGAGCCTATCGGCAAGGGGGTAGGACAAGGGCAACGCCCGCAGCGCCTATCCCCGCAGACAGTCGGGCAAGAACCGACGCGGGATGCAACCGAAGAGGTTGCCCAAGCGAAGCGCGGAGGGTTTCCGGTGGCGACAGATTGGCGGGATCGAGGCAGATCCATTGTCACCAAAAGAAACCCCGCCGAAGCGGGGTTGAGGGTCAGCGTTCCAACTCTAGCGACGGCAGAGGGTAAGCCCGTTCAATGTTTTGCATGTTGTAGGCGTATTCAATTCGGCCTAGTGTCGTAGGCCGTGCGCCGTCTCGCTTTGCTGCATGGGCTACCTTCGCCACGTCGAGAGCGTGGGAAGCCGCCAAGCCCGGCACATGCGTTTTAGCGGTGCGCGGGTTGTCGGCCTGTTCCCATTCTTGCAGCCAGTGCGCAATGCGCCGGCTGTCAGGTGTGTAGCCCGTCGCATGGGTCATGAGCCGCATTAGGGCTTCGTGTTCAAGCTGGTTGAACATGGCTTATTTCCCCTTCACATCGCCGCCCGGCTGTTTGGCCCATGCTGATGCCAACCGTTCTTTGATGCCATCACGATATGCCGGATTGCGTGCCCATACACTGCGCCCCATAGCGAGGTGTTCGGCTCGCCGCGCCGTTGTCTGGTGGCCGGTGCGAGGATCAAGGCGGGTTGATGTGGGATTGACGACGTTATGGGCTGCGCCCACGGCGCGAGCCGGAGACATGGCACCCGAAGCAATTTGCCGGAGTGACAATGCGGACGTGGAAACCCCACCGGCCAGCCCGGAGGCCATGCCACTTGCCTGCATGGCAATCCAGCTAAGAATTAGCGTCAGCCCAAAAACTTGAAGGCCGGCGATATAGGGGTTTTGCACGCCTTCACCCGTCAAATCAACGCCGCCGATAAAGCCATTAAACGCGACGATGCCGAAGGTCATGATGAGGGCAAGAATCACAATCGTGAAAATGTAATTCATCACCTGACTTAGCCATCTGTCGAAAAACTGCGAAGTCATCGGGAACATGGCGCACGCAATGAAGAACGGGCCAAGTGCGAACATCACCGCAAGAGAGAATTTCGCCACAATGATGTTCACGCCGCCGACGATGGCAAATATCAGGGTTCCGATTGAAATGAAGATGCCAGTAATGAACCACGATGCCGCTGCACCGATGTTCCAACCTGCATCGCTTGCTTGCTGCAAGGCGATAGAGGCCAGTTGAGCGCCCTTGTTCACCACCTCATCAAGTGTTTGATAGATGGTTGCAGCAGGCGCACCCGGAGCGCTGATTTTCAGAACGTCGGAGAGGCCGGTTTCAATGCCGTTCAGCGTGCCTACGACTTGTTGATGGTATCCATCAGCAGTGAAGGCGAAATAGGCAATGAACATGATCTTTGCCCACTGTTTCATGACCGTCCAAAACGGCGATTCCATCGACCCCGTTGCAATCGCATATCCCGACATGACGATGTAAAGGGTGACGCCGCCAAGAACAGCCATTTGCAGCTTGAACATTAATTCGTTAGCCGCCGGCACCATAAACGCATTGGTGGCGTTTGTGATCGTTTCACCAATGAAGGTGAATAATGTCAATTCGTCCATAGCATCACCTACCTTGTGAATTTGGGAGGGGTGGCCTTAATGTTGAAATTTTGGCTACCGAATATTGTTTGATCGTGTGCCGATTTGGCGTTTATGCAATTCGGAGTGCCGGCAATTTCGCCCGGACTGTTCTTGCACTTTTTGACCATTTCGATGCGTTCGGCGTCATGGGTTTTGTACCAATCGACGGTTTGAACGACTTCAACGGGCTGATCTTCTTTGCAGCCAGCCAAGGCCATGAGTGCGACTATCAAAATAGAGAGCTTTTTCACTTGCGCACCTCGCGGACGGTTTGAGCGTCAAAGATTCGGCCATTGCTGGTCATTTTGGCTTCATGCTCCTGGACATATTGCAGTGCATAGGCCAATTCCGCCGCGTCGATGATGCGCAGCATGGCGACAACACGTAAGGCACCTTCACGCGAGCCGGCCCAAGAGAGCGCGAGGCGTTCCCCCGTGTTCTTGAGAAGGAGCAGGCACCCGCCGAGACATGCGGCAGACATGAACGCCGCAAGGTAGGCATTCATCGGGGCGGTTTGGTGCGGCAGGGTGATACCTGACCAAGTTACCGCTGCGATCAATAGCGGCATGATGGCAAGCACGGCGGCCAGCAAATGGCCTTGGAACATCGAGGGTGCCCGGCGCGATACCTCGCGCATGAAGCCGAGCCGATCAATGCAGACCCACAAGCGCCATATTGCAATCAATATGAACGCACAAAGCGCGATGATGGGAAAGTGAATATAGGAAATCATGTGTTCGCCACTCCAAAGGTTGAGGGCGAACGCCGGGCCGTCTTTCCGGCCTGTCTGTCGGCTCTTACGAGCTGCTATTCCCGACTGTCAGGGCTTGTTTAAGGCCCGTACCCGGTACGCCGTGGCGTCCTTGGGGTGTGGTCTATGCGGCGCGTCTTTCCGCTGCTTGTCTGGTGGCTCTTGCGAGCTTCTTTCCCACCTGTCAGGCCCGTTCTTTTCGGGGCCGCACCCGATACGCCGAAGCGTTCTTAGGGCATAAAAATCAGCGTTCGTTTTGTTGTTCACGCATACCAAAACCGAATGTTTTGGCATACCCGATTTTCCCATTTTGGCGCGGTTACGTCGATGGTGACAGGCGCACCGAGGCGGGACGCCAGCCTGTCACCACTTATTTACTCATTTGAGTATAACACTGAATCCGGGCAATGAGTAGATGAATTTATGGGCTTTTTACTCATTAACTCAAATAAGCCGGTTCGACTTCTGGCATGGCCTGATAGTCAATCTTGACCGTGGCGACCGGCTGGCCGGGTATCTTGAGGAAGCCTTGCAGATCGGGCAGGTTCAGCACTTCCGACGACATGATGGCGGCTTGCCGCACGCGCTGCATGTTGTAGTTCGTATTGAACGATTCCGAGCTTTGGCCGGGATTCGTCAGACCGCCCGAACTGGTGCCCTGCCCTGTCGTCATTTGCAGCCGGTCAATGTCCTGTTCGCCCAGCTCCTTACTGAAATATTCGGCTGTCTCGTTGTCACCGGCCCGCAAAATCAGCTTGGTGGACAGGTTGGCGAGCAGCGTTTGCGCCTCGTCCTTGCCGTAGGTTTCGCGCAGTTGCGACACCGTTTGCAGGCCAAGCACGCAGCGCCCGCCGTACTTGCGCAGCTTCGTTAGACCGCTGCGCAGGCTGGACACCTTGCCGAGTGAATCGACTTCATCGAACACAAACCACAAGCCGCGATCTTGGTTTTCTGACAGGCTCAAGCCCTCGACAATGCCGAGTTCCAGCAGGGAGGCCACAAGGCCGCGCAGCATCCCCATTTGATCGTCGCGGTAGGTCACGAACAGCCAGCCCGTGCGCGTTTCATCCTGCACCCACTCGCGCACGGAGAACGTGCCGGCGTCGGGCAGGTAGCGCCACACGCCGAGATAGGTAGCGATGATGCCTCGCGTGTTGTTCAGCATCTTGTCGTTGCCCTTGGCGCACAGGATGGCGGCCGGCGTGCCGGCCAGCAGCTCGCCCAGCTCCTTTATGTCGGCCGAGCTGACATAGTGCAGCAGCCGCTTTACCGAGGGTTCCCCGCGCTGATGCAGGGCCAAGAGCGTTTCACCGAGCAGCGTTTGCGCGTAGTGGTGCCACTCTGCACCCTCCCCCGTGCCATCCGGCACGGCCGCCTTGGCGATGCGCTGGCAGTCGTATTCAGCCCGGATTTCAGCGAAGGGCGACCAATCCACCGAGCGCCGATCAAACGGGTTAAACAGCACATCACCAGGACGACCGAAGCGAGAGAAGAACCCCCCGGCCGGGTCAGCAATCAAGGCCCGTTCATTGCGTGCCCGCACGGCCCGCAGAACCCGGTTAATCGCTTGCGTTTTGCCTGCGCCCGTGGTGCCGCTGAAAAGCATGTGCTGCGCTTCCAACATGCGCGGAACGACCACCCCGCCAATCTCAATATCCACGTCAGCCGGCTTCGCCTTGTCGCCGTACATGCGGGCTTGCAGATCGGAGCCGCCGACAACTTCCGTGCCCCTGATGACCGTTTCTTGGCCGTGCGGCGCGTAGTTGGCGCGGGCCATCATGTGACCCCAAATCCGGGACTGGCAGAACACCGCGACGACCGCCACGCCGATAGCCAGCAGCGCCGAGGATTCGCCCGAGGCGAGCCAGCGCGGCACGGCCAAGCCGAGGCCATACAGCACGGCCACGGCCCACAGGCCGAGCCACAGCCACGTTACCCACGTTGCCGGCGTCTTGCCCTTGATCGTGGTGAACAGGTTGCGGCCGAGCATGAAGGCCGAGGCGGCCAGCAGCAGGAGGGTTAGGGCAAGTGCGGGCTTCATTGGCGTTCCCTTGCGGCTTGAATCCGCTCTTTTGTCTTGGCGTCCAAACTGTCCCACACCGTGCCTACGGCACGGCCAAAGGCCGCTTGTTCGTCAATCTGTTTCCCATACAGCAGATGCGAGCCGTAGAAGCCGAGCGCACCCGCTAGGAGGCTTCCAGCGAAGGCAACGGCAATCCATTGCCAGCGTTGCCGCGTCTCCCCCTTGGCCGCGTCCTGATGGATGCGGGCCGAGGTCGCCAGTTCGCGGGCCACGCTGGCGAGTGCTTCGCCGGCTTCCTCGCGCAAAGCCGCCTTGAGCGAGTCCCGCAGCGCGACCTTTTCGGCCGCTGCGAAGTTTCCGAACGAGGCTTTTTCCGCCGCGCCGAGCTGGACGATAGCGCCGTGCGCCTTTTCCGTGGCCTTGAGGATGGCCCCGAGCGTCGGGCTTACTTCCTTTTCAAAATTGCCGGGAAGGGCTTTTATGTCGTCGTGAAGTTTGCCCACGTCGCCCAGCAGTTCAATCGTGAGCGCGTCCCTTGTCGTGCGGGGAGTGTTTGCCGCGTCCATAGATGGCCCCTTATTTGAACAAGACAGAGAATACAGAATCGAGGTTTCGATTCACGCTGCGCGACAAGGCTTTGAGGCCGTGCATATCGCCCCAAGCGTTCTTTTCTTTCGCGGTGGCATCCGGGTTGCTCTTGAGCAACGCCTTATAGTCCGTTTCATCTTTCAGCAGGGCTTCAACGGTCAGTTTCTTGACCGCGAGCGCGTCGAACAATTCGCTTTCAAAAATCGCCGCGTCAGTGTTGGCCGTGGCGTTCTTTTCCTTCTTCACATAATTGACGACATGGGCGAATTCGTCGGCCACGTCAGCATCAACGCGATTGAACACAAGCCGGATTTTTTCGGCAGGAATGCCAAAATCCGAAAGTGTCCCGATCATCGAGATAGTTTCTTTTTGTTCTTTGGTGCCACTGGTCAGCGGAATAACGAAGTAATCAAATTCAAGGTGCGATTCATCGAACTTGACCATGCCATCTAGGAAATCTTCGATATTGGACGCGCCCACGTCAATGATTGCGTCATCGAGCGCAAAGAGCTTGCGGAACAGTTCGCGGAATTTATCGCCCTTGATTTGCTCAACATCGACACCCAACCCGGCCGCCGTTTCGTTGATCGACTCGACGGCAAAGATAGGAGCGTTGCCCATACGAGGCGAAAGCAGGTGTGCGGCGATGGTGGTTTTACCAACGGTGCCGGTGTAGTTGACGATTGCGATTTTCATAAAGTTATTCCTTGTCGGTGAGGTCGTCTAAATCAATTTCCCGGCGTCTGGACTTGCGAATATCGGCCGGGTTCGTGATGCGTGCTTGAGGTTCCCCGGTGGGTTCCTCGCGCGGTGCTTGGGCTGGCTGGCTGGCCGGTGCCGCGATTTGGTCATGACCAATTTTTGCGGCCGGCTTGGCTGGCAGGGTTCGTTTTTTCCTGATGCGGTACAGGGCGCTTTCAAAGCTCTTGAGCGTCATCGTGAAGCCCTGATCGTTCAGAGCTTCAAGGACGGCCGCACGGCTTACGCCAGCAGCTAAAGCCGCTTCCACTTCATCCACTATGTCCCGAAGCCGGGCAGTTTCAGAGCGGCTTTTGTCGCCGGTAGCCAGTGCGCGCAGCACATCGGCCACGCTGTCTTTTGTCATGTTTCCACCTCTTCGCGTTATCGGCATTGCCGGATGCCGCGATATTGCCGGTTATTTGCAGTGCGGTCAATGTTTGCCGCCGTGATTGTGCCATTGTTATGCAGTGTGTTTGCAGTGTCAAGCGATTTTATGCGGTGAATGTGCAGTGCTAGTGCAGTCTTGCGCGAGTGTGCGAGCTGCGTTATAGTGTTGGCGTGCTACAGATAGGCACGTCGGATATGTTTACAAAAGCGCTCCGCGTTTTGAAACATATCCCGTGCCCAAAGGGGTGCCCCCCTTTGGAAACCTGCCACCGGCCCCCTACGGGAGCCGGGCCGCATGGCGACAGATCCACGCCCACCAGGTCGCGGATTCGTCACCAGCAGCACAAGCCGCCCGGCAGCTTCGCAGCCGGTCATTAACCGCCCTGCCCCGTGCCATCGAGGCGGGCACGAGACAGGAGCCGCGACCATGCCGCGCAAGCCCAAAGAGCCAACCCGCACGGTAAGTTTTCGGCTCACCCTGCCCGACCATGCCGCCTATCTGGCCAAGGCCAGCGCGGCCGGTGTGAAGCCGTCCGAGTTCTTCCGGGATGCCGTGCTGACCAACCGAACGCAAGTAGTCGCACGAGTGCAGCCGAGCAGCGATAAACGCCGGCTGATTTACCTGTTCAACAAGGCCAGCAACAACCTGAACCAGCTTGCCCACACTGCCAATGCCGCCGAGCTGGCAGGCACTGTTACCCCGGCGACTTACGCCGGAATTCTGGCCGAGCTGCAAATGCTGGCCGACTTGATGAAAAAGGCAATCCGCGATGCTGATTAGAGTGCGTGGCGGCGATGCCGGGATAAAGGAGTATCTAGAGAACGGACAGAAAGACGGCCGGGACTACAGCCGGGACGAACTGGACGAGCGCGTTATTTTGTCGGGCGATCTGGAATTAACCGACGCCGTTATCAACAACATGGACAAGGCCGGCGAGCGTTATTTGCATATCACGCTGGCTTTCAAAGAGGACGAAATCAGCCCGGAAATGTTGCAGGCAATCACGGATGAATTTAAGCAATTCGCCATGACTGCCTATGAAGGTGATGAATATAACTTCTATGCCGAAGCGCACTTGCCGAAGTTAAAGACCTACACCAATCAGAAAACCGGCGAGCTGATCGAGCGAAAGCCGCATATTCATATTGTCATCCCTGAATACAACCTTTTGAGCGAGAAGAACCTAAACCCGTTTGGAAAGGTTGACCAGCAGACTAAGTTTCTCGAAGCGTTCCAAGAACATATCAATGCGAAGTTTGGGCTTGCCAGTCCGAAAGATAACCGGCGCATTGAGTTCACCGACGAGAGCGCGATTATTTCCCGCTACAAGGGCGACTATTTCAAGGGCGCAAATCACGACCTGAAAGAGCGCATCTTGTCCGACGTGCTGGACAAGGGCGTTACCGACTTCGACCAGTTCCGGGCCATCGTTGCCGATCATGGCGAAACCAAGACCCGCAACGCGGGCAAGGCCGGCGAATATCTCAACGTGAAGCCAGAGGGCGCGGCCAAGGGCGTGAACCTGAAAGAGTACGTTTTCAGCCGTGGATTCATCGAAATGCCCACCGCCGAAAAGCGGCAGAAGCTGGCCGGCGAAATCCGCGCAGGGTACGAGGACGCCAAAGCGCCCCGCCCTACCCCTGCCGACATTGCCGAGCGCTTGAAGGAGTGGCGCGAGGTGCGGGCGGCCGAACTGAAATACATGAACAGCGGCAACCGCAAAGCCTATGCCGCCTATCGTGAGGCCGACCCCGAGCAGCGCCGGGCGATTCTGGCCGAACGTGCCGCCGCGTTCTACGGCAAGCACCGTCCGTCCGTGGAAATCCCGCATGACCCGGAGCAAGAGCGCCCGGCCCCGGCCAGAGCGCCCGAACAGGCCCGCGCCAGTGAGCCGACCCCGGCCCCTTCGCGTGAGCGTGACGGCCGTCAGACCGATAGCGTAGTGGGCCAGTACGAGGCCGAGCGCCGCGAGCGTGCCGCCCGTGGCACCGACAGCAGCCGGGCCGAGTTCAACACCATCAAACGCGAGCTGGACGCCGCCCGCTTGCTGGCGAGCGTCAGCCGCACGCATGGCGTGATGCCCGACAAATACGAAGTGACCAAGGGCAAGGACGGCGGCGACCGCATCCGGTGCGGCCGACGAAATCTGAACGTGTCCGACTTCCTCACGCAAGAGCTGCATTTGCCTTGGCGCGATGCCGCGCCGATCTTGCAGCAGACCTACGCCGAGCAAATCGGCCATGCCGCACCACAGCAGGCCCGCCCTGCCCCGCGCCGTGACCTTTGGGCCGAGTACCGCCGCGAATGGCAACCACAGCAGCGTGAGCGCCGGGAACAGGATTGGCAGGAGCAGAAGAAGCGCGAGCAGGAGCGCCGCGCCGAGCTGCGCCGCGAATACCTGGCCGAGCGCCGGGCCGTTCAGAATGACAGGGCTTTGAAGCCGGCAGCGCGCAAGGCGGCTTTGTCGGTTTCCAGTATGGGCAAGGTGGTGAAGGACATAGAGCTACGCAAGGCCATTGCCGGCGAGCGTGAAGCCTTGAAGGCCCGCTATCGGATGAAGCCGGCCGACCAGTACCGCGCCTATCTGGCCGAGCGTGCAGGCAACGGCGATGCCGATGCACTGGCCGAGCTGCGCCGGCAGCGCAGCCCGCAGCGTGCCCCTACTGGCGAGCGCATCGAGCACCAGACCGGCCAGCAGCCCGAGGCCGCGCCGATCATGAAGCCCGCCGCGTACAAGGTCGATCAACAGGGCAACGTGACCTATTACGACCAGCAGAAGCGGGCCATGTTCACCGACCGGGGCGAAGCCGTGGAATTCGGCCAGCAGGAGCGCGACACCATCGAGCAGGGCTTGCGCCTCGCCCTTGCCAAGTTCGGCCCGCATATCCGCTTGCGTGGCGGTTCCGAGGAATACAACAACATGATGGCCGACGTGGCGGCCGATGCCGGCCTATACGTCGAGTTCAGCGACAAGGCTTTGCAAGACCGCTACAGCCAGCGCCGGGAAGCCACCCAAGCCGGCCGCGACTACTTCACCAAGAGCAAGGCGGCACAGGGCGGCCAGCAGCCCGAGCGCGACCAGCAAGAGCAGGCCACGCAGCGCGAACGCGAGCAGCAGGCACAGAAACCAGACCACGGCCGAGGGCGCTAAACGCCCTGCCCTGTCGGGCGTTGCTGAAAATGAGCGAATGAGTAAAAGAGTTCTTACTTAACGTGCGATTCCTTGCTATACTCAAATGAGTAAATGCACGTTAATTTCATTCACTCAGGAGGCCCCATGCAGGTTATCGCCGTGTTGAACCAGAAAGGCGGGTCAGGAAAAACGACCATCGCCACCCACCTAGCCCGCGCCCTGCAACTGGACGGGGCCAGCGTGTTGCTTGTCGATTCCGACCCACAAGGCAGCGCCCGAGATTGGGCAGCCGTGCAGGACGACAACCCGGTTACGGTTGTCGGCATCGACCGCCCCACCATTGACCGCGACCTAAAGGCCATCGGCCATAAAGATTTTGTGGTGATCGACGGCGCACCGCAGGCGGCAGACCTTGCCGTTTCCGCGATCAAGGCCGCCTCGTTCATCCTGATACCCGTGCAGCCCAGCCCTTACGACATTTGGGCCACGGCCGATCTTGTCGAGCTGGTGAAACAGCGCATCGAGGTCACGGACGGGAAGCTACAGGCGGCGTTCGTCGTGTCGCGTGCGATCAAGGGCACTCGCATAGGCGCGGAAATTACCGAGGCTTTGGCCGGCTATGGTCTGCCCGTTCTTGAATCCCGCATCACGCAGCGCGTGAGCTATCCCGGCACAGCCGCAGCAGGAACAACCATTCTTGACGCCGAACCAGACGGCGACGGTGCCCGCGAAATCCGCGCCCTGATGAACGAAATCAAACAAAAACTCGTTTGAGTAAGTGAGGAAATAAGTAAATGAATTCACCCACTAAGGGCGCATTGAGCGCCGGCCGCCCGAGCGCCAAAAGCAGTAAGGCCGCCACCCTTGCCAGCCTTGCCGACAAGGCTCCCACCGTTCGCGTGAACTTCGACCTGGACCGCGAGCAGCACACGAAATTGAAGGTGTACGCCGCGAAGCAGGGCAAGACCGTCAAAGAGGTTTTGAGCGACTACGTTGCGCAGCTTCCAGAGTAAAGGAGTGGTTACTTAAATGAGTGAATACACAAATGAGCGGCCGATTGATTCCGCTACAGACCTGAACCTAATCCGCGAGCAGTGCGGCACGCTTGAGCTGGCCTTGCAGAACGAAACCGACCCGGCCCGCCTGTCCGATTTGCACCGCGAACTGGCCGAGTGTCGGCAGCGTGCTTTTGAAGTCGAGCAGCGCGACCAGCCAGAGGCCGAGCGCGAAGCAGGCGGCCCGGCCGGCGACACCCTGCCACCGGCCGCCGTGCGCGGAGACAGCGAACGGCCCGCCCCGTTCGTCACTATCGAGGCCGCAGACCCCCGCCCGGACTATGCCGGCCTGTATGCCGCCGAGCGCATCGAGAACGCCGAGCTACGGCAGGAGCTGGCCGCAGAAGGGCAGGGCGCACAGTCCAGCGGCGGAGGCATGGAGCGCGAGCGCGTAGACCCTGAAATTTCCCGGCTTGCCGAGCTGGCAGAAGCCCATCGAACCGGCGTGCAAATGTTTGGCGGCATCTATGGAGGCGGCCCGGCCGTGCCGCAGGCCGGCGAACACAGCCCGGCACTGGTGGAGCTGGCCGAGCAGCACGAGGCCCGCTTGCTGGCCCGTGACGAGGCATTTTCTGGTGAAGTCGTGGCGCAGATCGAGCGCGAGAACGAAGGCCCGGCCTATGTCATTGAGGCCGACGGCGATCGCGTGATGGTTCCAGAGGTTGACGGTGCAGATATGGGCGTGGGCGACGACGTGGAAATCAGCCGCGACCAGCAGGGCAACTATGAAGCAGAGACAGGCTATGACTATGGCCGATGAAACCACCATCACCGACGCCGAGCGCCGCAAGCGTCAGAAGGCGGCCGACTTCGCCCGAGCATCCGTGGGCCTTGAAGGGTTCAAAATTTCCGAGGAAGTCGAGCAGCAGACCGCCCGGTTTATTGCCGGTGAAATCGACCTTGCCGAGTTCGTGAACCCGGCACGCTGAAACTGTCTTGGCGGCAGTTTCATGGCAATGATTTGGTTTCACGAACGACAATTTATAAGATGGCACCAGTCAAGCGTAACTCGTCAATTGGTGACGCATAAGCAGCGAGAAAGATAAAAATGGACGACAACACGAAGAAGGGCTATGACCTCATTAGCCGCCGCAAAAAGCAGTGGTCGAATGAGGAAGAAGTACGCCACGCATGGATGAAAGGGCTGGAAGAGGCTTTGCAGATCGACCTTGACGCGGAGCGGGCCAAGCGCGATTCAAGTTATAACAATGTCGTCATTGAGTTCAAAGCACCCGCCTTTTTCAAAGGCAGTGCCAAAAGCGCCAAGTTTGTAGAGGCGACCGAAGGCCGTCTGTTGAAGTACATCCAGCGACTGGCGACTGAGCAAGGAATCGACGAGAAGGATTACATCGGGGTGGCCATTGACGGCGACCATGTTGCTTTCGCCCAGGTGCAAGACGGGAAAATCATTCATCAGCCGTTGATGCCATTTTCGACCATTTCCTTTCAAATGGTGGTTGATGCACTTCGGGCCAGCTTTCGCCGTGCAATTACCGCCGAGAATTTGGCAGAAGACTTCGGCCACGCATCGCAAACAGGGTGCGAGTTTATGCAGCAGTTGGCTGATGCTCTTGCGGATGCCATGAGCGCCACTGGCAACCGCAAGATCAAGATGCTTTTCGAGGAGTGGGCCACCCTGTACGGGCAGGCCGCTGACTTGAGTATCCAGCAGCGCAAGAAGATCAACGGTTCATTAGGCTTTGATTTTTCAGGCCCAGAGAACATTGACTTGCCAGCTAAACTATTTGTTACCCACACTTTCCATTCGTTGTTGATGAAGCTAATCGCAGCGGAGATCGTGGCCGCGCACGGTATGGCATCGAGCACGTCGCTAATTCACGAGCTGCTGGCCATCGAAAAAGATGAAGCCCTGATTGATGCGTTGCGGGCCGATGTGGAAGACGGTGGATTCTTCAACGCTGTGGGTCTTCATGGCTTTGTCGAAAAGGCAATTTTCAGTTGGTATCTGGACGCAACCACTAAAAAATCAATTCGCACGGCCTTGTCTCAGGCCATCCGCATACTGTTGGCGCAACTCTCTGTCTATCGTTTCGACACGATCAAGAAGACAGGCCGCTCGCGTGACGTACTGCGCGACTTCTATCAAGACCTCGTGCCCGAAGAGCTGCGCAAAAGCCTTGGGGAGTTCTACACGCCAGACTGGTTGGTGGAGCATTCCGTGGCAAAACTGGGGTACGACGATAAAAAATGGTTGGAAGCCAGACTGCTTGATCCAACATGTGGGTCAGGATCGTTTCTGCTGGAAGCCATTGAGCAAAAGCGCCGTGCTGCGCTGGCTGCTGGCTGGGATGCTGCACGCACGGTGGAAATGCTGACAAGCACGGTTTGGGGGTTCGACCTTAACCCGCTGGCGGTGCAGTCGTCTCGCGTCAATTTCTTGATTTCGATTGCTGACCTCTTACAGCAGTGTAAGGGCAGGGATATTGAGATCCCGGTTTTGCTTGCCGACGCTGTTTACTCTCCCGCCCCGCACCCGGACGGCGATCAGAAGGTGATTGAATACAGCATCGGCAGTGAGCAGGCCAATTTGCAAGTTATGCTGCCCGCCGAACTGGCGCGTGACCGTGTTTTGCTGGATCAAGTGTTTCAGCTCATGGGCACAGAGGTCGAAAACGACACCGAATATCCGGCTGTTGCAAAACACATGGTGCGTGCGGCCATCCTGACTACTGAACAGGAAGCCGAGTGGCGCGACAACCTTAAAGCAACTTATGACCAAGTGTTGGCACTGCACCGGAAAAACTGGAATGGCATCTGGTTCAGGATCGTGCGTAATTTCTTTTGGTCCGCGACGGCAGGACAGTTTGATGCGATTGTGGGCAATCCGCCGTGGGTGCGCTGGTCAAATCTGCCAGAGGCGTATCGGAACCGGGCGAAACCTACCTGCGAGAAGTACGCGATCTTCTCTGACACCAAGTTTCACGGCGGCAATGAGCTGGACATTTCAGCCATCATCACCTACACGACCGCTGATAAGTGGCTGGTCGAAGGTGGGCGCCTGATTTTTGTGATTACCCAGACGGTGTTCCAGTCACCATCTTCGCAAGGTTTCCGTCGCTTCCGCATCAACACTACAGATCGACTTGTGCCACTGTCGGTTGATGACATGAAGGAGTTGAAGCCCTTTCCTGACGCTGCAAATAAGACCGCAGTTGTCATGTTCACAAAGAACGTGGGCGGCGTTACTACCTATCCGCTGGATTACCGGGTGTGGCTTGGCAAGTCAAAAACCGACAATGCTGGCAATCCAAAAATGGGGCGCGGTGGCAAGCCGCAGCGCCTGAAAGCCATTGACCCGCGCCTGCCTTGTTCTGACGTGCTTGATCTGGTGGATGTGATCCAGATGGAGGCTAATCCTGTATCGGACACGATGGAGGGTGCGCCGTGGGCGGTTATGAAGCCGGGGCACTTTGCAGCCTACAAGCCGCTTTTTGGCCCTTCAACTTGGGTGAATGGCCGCAAGGGGATCACTACCGACCTGAACGGTGTTTATTTTGTTGATGTCATCGACTCAAACGCTGCTGATGGCACTGTCAAAGTGCGAACAAGGCCGCACGAGGGGAAAACCGAGCTGGGTAGTGCGCGTGAATTCTGGGTTGAGGCAGAAAGCTTGTACCCGCTGGCCAAGGGTGCGGGCGACTTACACGCCTGCTATTTTTTACCGGAAAGTGAGCTGTATGCCTTTGTGCCGAACAAGGGGATCAACAAAGCGGAACTTGACCATGCCGCCAACACTTACAGCACACACACCAATCCGAAGACGTTCAAGTTTTTCAAGGCATACAAGTCATTCTTGGAATCGCGCTCGACCTTCAAGACCCGCATGAAGAGTGCCCCATTCTTTGCGATCTACAACGTGGGCGATTACAGCTTTGCGCCGTACAAAGTAATTTGGGCTGAAATGACGGGTGACTTCGCTGCTGCGGTTGTTGGAACAGGTACTGTTCCTGGCTACGGCAAGCGCGTCTATGTTGCCGACCACAAGCTGTATTTTGCTGACTTTACCGAGCCGGAACCAGCTTATTTTTTATGTGGACTGCTGCATTCGGAGATTGTCAAAGAGATGATCGAGGCGCACAACGTCTCGACCAATATGGGTGACATTTTCAAACATGTCAGTTTGCCCCGCTTTGATGCCAAGGATACGGATCACATCAAACTAGCCGAACTGGTGAAGCAAGCCCACGGACAGCATGATGGAGCCATCCGGGCAAAAACGGTGGTCAATGTACGGCTTGCGGCTGCAAAGCTTATTGAGCGAGAGATCAAACGGCGTAAAAAATAAGAGATGCACTTGGAGTAACAGGTGCAAGTGCGGACAGCCAGCAAGGCTGTCCATTTGAATAAATTAAGGAGCTTGATGATGCCAAACCCGTTTCAGAACCGACTTCCTAATATTGGCGGAAATCGCCATATCCGTGCCCCGCAACGGGAAGCTTTTCAAGCTCTTACGGACTATGCGAGCAACCCGGAAGAGACAGAGCGTGAAGTCGGAATCGTACTGCCGGTCGGTTGTGGAAAATCGGGTTGCATCACTTTGACCCCTTTTGCTTTTCGTTCCAATCGTACTTTGGTCGTTGCACCTGGTCTTTCTATCGCCGATCAACTGGCCGCCGACTTCAATCCCTCTAACGCAGGCATGTTCTACCAGAAATGCCAAGTGCTCACTGGTGGCCCTTATCCCGAACCCGTGGAAATTCGGGGTACTACAACGAACCGATCTGACTTGGAAGAGGCGAATGTTGTCATCACGAATATTCAACAGCTCCAAGGTGACGCCAATCATTGGCTACAAACGCTTCCCGCAGACTTCTTTGATCTGATCTTATTTGATGAAGGGCACCACAGCGTGGCCGATAGCTGGGAAGCGCTGAAGGCGCGATTCCCAGCAGCGCGAATCGTCAATTTCAGTGCGACACCATTGCGAGCGGATGGTCAGATCATGGCAGGAAGAGTGCTCTACTCCTACCCGATTTTTCGTGCAATACAAGAGGGTTACGTTAAACGCTTAAAGGCAGTTCAGCTCAATCCGCGTACTCTGCGCTATGTACGGCGGGCAGATACTCAGGAAATCGAGGTTAGCCTCGACGAAGTGCGTCGCTTGGGAGAAGAGGAAGCTGATTTCCGACGCAGCATCGTTACATCAGCGGCGACGCTTAATACTATTGTTGACGCTTCGATCCGTGAACTAGATCGATTGCGTACCGAGACTGGCGAAAATCGCCTGAAAATTATTGCGTCAGCCCTCAATTTTGAACACTGCCGACAAGTTGTTGAGGCGTACAGTGCGCGTGGTCGCCGTGCTGGTTATGTGCATTCTCGGGAAGACGGGGCTGCAAATCGACGAGTCATGGAGCAACTGGATAATCACCAGCTCGATGTTATTGTGCAGGTGCGTAAATTAGGAGAGGGGTTCGATCACCCATTCTTATCGGTAGCCGCAGTTTTTAGCATTTTCAGCAACCTCTCGCCTTTTGTGCAGTTCGTCGGACGAATCATGCGAGTGATTCAGCAGAACGCACCTGGTCATGTCCTCAATCAAGGTGTTGTGGTGTTTCATGCTGGAGCCAATATTGCCCGCCAATGGACTGATTTTCAGGCTTACAGCGAAGCTGATCAAGACTACTTTGATCAGCTATTGCCATTAGAAGGATTCGATCCTACCGACCAGACTGGCGAGCGTGAAGTCTCTCCGGTGCCGCATTTTGGTGATGAAATTGAAGTAAGAGCGCAGTCAGAAGTTCAGCTTGAGGAAATTCATCTGCTGGAAGAAGACGAAGCGGCAGCGATACGCTTGCTACAAGAGCGAGGCATCATTTCCGGCGACTTCGACCCAACTCGACAAGCATTGCAGCCAGTACCCACGACAAGGGTTGCTCAGCGTCAGGCAATGCGTGGTGGCCTTGATATGCGCGTGCGTACTGAAGCTGCACGAATCCTGCATGAGCGAGGTTTAAATCCTGCTGGCCGCGAGCTTGATCGTCAGCATTTAGGTCGAGACAACCTTATTGTGTTGAAGGCTGCTATTGATCGGCAAGTGAATACGGCTGTTGGGAGAACCAGCGGCCAGCGTCATGAATTCTCACGAGTAGAGTTAGACCAAATTGATGCTGGTTTTACGGAGATTGTGGACGCTGCCGTGCGCGGGGTGTTCAATGGCAATTAAATCTCTTATCGTGCAAGTTGGGGTCGATGCTGCTGGCAAGGCCCATAATTGCCAAGCTAATTCTAAGCATCGGATAGAGAAAGGTGATATTCGACTAAAAGTGCGAAATGGCCGAAGCTGGGATCACTATTGCCGTGCCTGTGCGGTGACCATTATTGCTAAGGATATTCATAAGCTTACTGAGCTTGGGAAGTTGGAATTGCCACCGGCACCCATTCCATAAGCACAGCACGCAAAACACGTCCAAGGTGCTGACTATTTCTAACAGCCCGGCTTCGAGTCGGGTTTTTTTGAACAAAAAGTCAAACTGACGGCCTGCCCGTGGTTTCCTCTATACCAAGTTGCACGAACAAGTCGGCGGCGTCTTTCGCGTGATGCACGTCCCGTCCGGCTCTGGAGTCGCGTAGCGTTTGCGCTGTCTTTTCGTTCGGCTCGTAAGCGTGTTTGTAGAACGTGCTGCGCCCGATGCCGAGCGCCTTGCAGACTTCGGCCGGGCCGCGACCACTGGCGGCCAGCGCCTGAATCGCCGCGATCTTTTCCGCAGGCAGTCCCGGCCGTCCACCTTTGCGGCCACGCGCCCGCGCAGCAGCAAGCCCGGCCATCGTCCTTTCAACGATCAAACGCCGCTCAAACTCAGCCAGCGCCGCGAACACATGGAACACCAGACGCCCGGCCGCCGTGCTGGTTTCTATGCGTTCCGTCGTGCTTTCAAAGCCGACGCCGGCCGCTTCCAGCTCGCCCACGACCTTGACCAGCTCAGGCAGTGACCGGCCGAGCCGATCAAGCCGCCACACCACCAGAGAATCGCCCTTGCGGGCGAAGGCGAGGGCGTCAGCCAGTCCCGGCCGTTCGACCTTGGCACCGCTGGCCGTGTCTGTGAATACCTTTTCACAACCGGCCGCCGTCAGGGCGTCCCGCTGGAGATCCATTTTTTGATCGTCGGTCGATACCCGCGCATATCCGATTTTCATTGTGTTGTCCGCTAAGTCGTCAAGGGGTCTATTTTATAGACTTTGATTTATAGACGCCATTGGAGACATGCAACACCCCGAAAAGCGCGGCCGTTCCGGGCTGCCTCGCAAATTCCACAAAACGACCGTTTAAGGACTGCAAACCGCTTGCACGAATTCTATCAATCATGCACAATACAGGCTTGCAACATACCTTGATTGATAAAGGAGCGCACCATGCACAGCATGACACTAGAACAGCTACGCGCCACGGCCAACGCCGGCGGCGTGACGGGTGTAACCCTGAAAGGGCAGGGCGGCGGCTTCTTCGTTGAAATCGCTACCCGCAGCGGGCAAGACGCCTTTTTGTCGAACGCACGCAGCACAGAGCCGCGCCGCTTTGGTAGTCCCACTTCCGCGCTGATCGTGTTGCGTGATGTGGGCATTGCCGTTGCACAGCTCGACGCGACCAACTGGAACCCCGACCAAAAGGACATGAGCCGCAGCCGGCAAAACCGCTCAGAGGCGATGCGCGGAGCGCATGAAGCCGCCGCCTATAACCAGTGGCTGGCCGGCGAGATTCAGGCATCCATTGATGACCCTCGACCGAGCATTCCACACGATGAAGTTATGGCCGAGATGGACGCGGACATTGCCGCCTTGCCGAAGAAAAAGCGCGCATGACGGCCAAGCCTTACCGCATTGAATGGCGGCCTATGGCACGCGAGGACTTGCGCGCCATCGTGCGCTACATCGGCAAGGACAACCCGACGCGGGCCAAGAGCTTCGGGCAGGAGCTGCGCGACAAGACCAAGCCGCTTGCACAGCATCCAGAGCTTGGCCGACATGGCCGGCCGGGCTTGCCCGAGTGGCTGCGCGAACTGGTCGTGCATCCGAACTACATCGTTTTTTATCGTGTGCTGGCCGAGGCCCGCACCGTCGAGATTTTGAGAGTGAAGCACGCGGCGCAACAAACGCCGTGATTACCAACCCCGGCGCGCTAACGCCGGTTTTTTCAGGAGTGGCGAAGATGAATACAGATCAAAACTTGGGCGCAACGCCCGCAGAAGTGGAGGCCCTTGTGTCGAGCTTTTTTGAGCAGATGGAACCGAAGGTGAAGAAGGGCAGGGCGTGGACGTTCCACCGCTTGAATGCCTCTTGCGATACACCGGACGGGGAGCGCGTGCAGGCCGTGCTTTACCCGAACGACGGCAAAGGGTTCGCCCTGTATGCCCGTCAGGGCCAGACCTTGCACGCCGTGACCCATGACGGCCGCCCGGTGTGCTTTCGCACCATCGAGAAGGCGCTAACGACGCTGGCCGACGTGACGCACCTTAACCCTGAAATCGTGGTGGATTCGTCCAACTGGCGCGAGGAAGTCGGCCCGCACTGAAAAAAGAAAAGCCCAACACCGCGCTAACAGTGTTGGGCTGGTGCGGCCCGGAGTGGCGAAACCCATTAGGCCGCGTGACCATTACCAAAACAGGAAAACGATCATGACCAATACTACCAAAAATGGCGGGAGACAGACAGCCTTAAACCTTGGTGGCGAAGCGTTTGATGAGGCGGCTTACTGCGCTTTGCTGATCGACGCGGGCCTACCGCCCGACGATGCCGCCGCCGTGGCCGCCAAGACGGCCAATGTCCGCCGCGATGCCCTGAACGCGAACCAGTACCGCCTAAAGCTGATCGACGCCGGCATGGGTGCAGAGCAGGCCAAGCGGGCCGCAGCAACAGCCGCCCGCTTCATGGGTACGCCGGAGGCCAAGAGCGCCGAGCCTTCGCGCATCGAGGGCTTCCAGTCCGTGGGGGCCGTTGTCGGTCGCAGCGTGCCGACAGCGAAGAAAGAACCGGCAGCGCCGAAGGCGCAGCGCAAAGAGCCTGCCATCATCCCGCGCACGGCCAAGCCCGGCGCGATCATCACACCGCAGCAAAACAAGCTGCTGGACGTGGGCGCGGAAATCGCCGGTACACGACAGGACGAGTACGGCGAATTCATGTCTTTCACCCATGCCGTGCTGTGCCAGGTCGGTTTGCCGCGAGCCAAGACCGACGCCCGCGAGTTCATGCGCAAATCCGGCGATGCTTGGGTGAACGTGCAAGCCGGTTGGCTGGACGAAGGCAAAGGCCCTGTGCAGCAGCCTATCCCCTACGGGGCTATGCCGCGTCTGGCGCTGGCTTGGGTGTCGTCCTACGCCAAACGCTACGGCACCCGTGAAATTCCCATTGGAGACAGTGCCGCCGAGTTCTTGCGCCTCATGGGCATGGAGAGCGAAGGCCGCCGCTATACGACCTTGCGCAAGCAAATGCACGCGCTGGCCGCCTGTCGCTTGCAGCTTGGTTTCAAGGGCCGCACGTTCAACGGCCAGCCCGTCGAGCAGTTCGACGCATGGCTAGCGAACAAAGAGACACAGCAGCCCTCGCTATGGCCGGGCGTGATGATGCTTTCTGAGTCCTATTTCAATTCGTTGATGGATAGCGCCGTGCCGCTGGACAATCGCGCCTTGCACGCCCTGAAAGGCTCTGCGCTGGCCTTGGACGTGTACGCATGGCTTGCCCACCGCCTGCACCGCATCGAGGGCCGCCCGGTCATCCTGCATTGGAAGTCGCTCCGCGAGCAGTTCGCGCAGGAGTACCAAGGCAAAGACCCTGACAAAGACTTCAAGAAGCAGTTTTTGCCAGTGCTGCGCAATGTGCAGGTGGTGTATCCGCAAGCCAAGATCAAGCAGGTAACGGGCGGCTTGATGCTCATGGCCTCGCCGCCGCCGATCCCGAAGAAGTCTTAGGCTCACCCCGTCAGAGCCGGGGCCGGGCTTTCGTGCTGCGCATCGAGCCTTGTTCCAAGTCTCGACCCCTTCGGGCTTCAATCCCTTTCGTCATGCCGTCCCGGCAGCGCTGCGCGTCATGTTGATGGTGACACCGCGGCGAGCTGGCCACCGTGCCGACGTCACCAGTGCAGGACGTGAAATCGCACCCCCCCACTTTTGGCGACAGACGAGCGCGACCAGGTGCGCGACCTGTCACCAACGAGAAGCCACCGCGAAGCATCCAAAACAGGCCCACCCTGTGGAAAAACCCTGTGGATACGCCAACTTTTCCACGTGAAATCGCACCCCCCCAGTGCGTGAAATCGCACCCCCCCTAGGGCGGTTATCCACGTGAAATCGCACCCCCTTTTCGCGTGAAATCGCACCCCCCCTAAACCTGTAAGGTGCCTCTAGTTTCTTTTTACCTATAAATATTGCCTGTAGTTGGAAGGCCGAAAACCGTGGATAACTCGACCGCCTGAGCAAAATGAAGCGCCGCAAAGCGGCCTGCGGCCGGGGCACCCCTTCGGGGTTCCCCCGATCAAGTCGGCCCCCCCTCCCCATAAATGGATGGCCTGCGGCCATGCGTTTTTGAAGCGCGGCACTTGCCGCGCAGTGGGACACCACTACCGCGACCAGAACCAGCACCAGTGCGGCACCAAAGCTATGAAAACCAACAACCAAGACAAGAAGGCAACACCGGCCGACCTTTGGCCGGAAAACAAAGAACGAAGGGCGGCACCTGCCGCCCGTGGTTGATCCACAACCGAGGTAAGGCATGGTCTAAGCGTCCCAACCGGCAAGCCGGTCGGCATGGCCGCAAGCGGCCACCCCTGCGGGGCGCTAAGACCGGGACAAATCAGGGGGCGTCTCAGAAAACGGAATTTAAAGTACGTTAAGGCTTTGGCAGCGACTGTAGCGGCCTGAACTTCCCCGAACCGACCTTGGCGCTGCTGCGCCAGAGGTAATCGCCGGTCAGGTTGATGTGCTCCCAGCCCAGCGGCGACAGGTACTGCAACAGCGCGCCATCGACACCTTGACCGTGATTGCGCAAGGCGTTCGCAGCCCTTTCCAGATAGACGGTGTTCCACAACACGATGGCTGCTGTCACCAGATTGAGGCCGCTGGCCCGGTAGCGCTGTTGCTCAAAGCTGCGGTCGCGGATTTCGCCCAGCCGGTTGAAGAACACCGCCCTGGCAAGCGCGTTGCGTGCCTCACCCTTATTGAGTCCAGCTTGCACACGGCGGCGCAGTTCCACACTTTGCAGCCAGTCTAGGATGAACAACGTGCGCTCGATGCGCCCCAGTTCGCGCAGGGCGACGGCCAGGCCGTTTTGGCGCGGATAACCGTTACGGGCGGTCCTGCAATTGCTGCCGTGGCGGCAAAAATGGAGGTGGCGGCGAGCAACTTGGGCAACAATTTCATGTATTACTCCTTACGGTTGGTGATTCAGTGATGTTTTTCTTTTGGAAAAGCTCGTCGGTTTGCAGCGGGCTTTGCGCGAATAGCATTTCGATCAGGTTCATGGGGTTTTCGCTTTTCCCCTCCGCCTGGTGCGTGCGATAGTTGAAATCCCGGCTTATTTTTGACTCCAGATCGCTGGCATAATCTTTTGGATATTGCGCTTGCTCGATCGTGGGCAGCTCCTTGAAGTGGTCAAGGACGGAGCTGAAGAAATTGGTCATTTTCCCCGTCCGGTTATATTCATCCATGGCTTGGGCTGCGACTTTTACACGCCAAGCCTGTTCCCTATCATCCGATTCATAGTAAGCCGCTCTACGTTCATTGATGGTGTAGTTTCCGCTGTCGTCATAGATGATGTTGGACAGTTGTTCTCTCGACAGGCTACCAAAAGGGTTTTTCACCGATCTGCTGCCCCTGTCCGAGCTAGTGACGAATTCCGTTGCTTGCTTAGCTCTTGCTAACAACTCTGGATCGTCAGTCTTAGGAACCTCGTTGTTGTACTTGGCTTTGTTAGCTTGGTAGGCGTCACCAAGTATTTGATCTAGCAAAGAGTTCGCCTTGTCGGCCAATTCTGAACGGCTGAGCATTTTGTCCCGAGCCTCTGCGCGGCTGGCACTGTCCGCCAATTGGCTGGCTAGCGTGGAAATCGTCAGCGTGCCGCCGCCTTGGGTGCCTGATGCGCCCTGATTTTTCGAGGCGTCAGAAACAAGCTCGGTCGCCGAAGCCGCCTTGAACGCCACCGCATTGCCTGTTTGGGCAGTGGAATACGAACCAATAGAGCTGACCATAACTGCCTCCGTGAGCCTGGAACCTGTGCGAAAAAACGAACCGGCCGTAATATGAAAAACCCGGCAAAAATCACCGGGCTTTTTGGACGATGCTCAAATTGCCTATTTCATTACGAAATCGACCGTCCATGCATAGGTGGTCAGGTTGGTAGAGGTATGGTGGCGGCGAGCAGTTTTGGCAACAATTTCATGGATTACTCCTTACGGTTGGTGAGTCAGTGGCGTTTTTTGGCTCTTGGGGTAGTTCATTGGCTTGTTGCGGGCTTTGCTCGAATAGCATCTCGATCAAGCTCATGGGGTCTTTGCCTTTACCCTCTGCCTGGTGCGTGCGGTAGTTAAAGTCCAGATCAATCTTGGACTGTAGGTCACTGGCGTAATCTTTTGGATATTGCGCTTGCTCGATGGCAGGCAGTTCCTTGAAGTGGTCAAGTACGGCACTGAAAAAATTGGTCAGTTTCCCCGACTCGTTATATTCCGCTATGGCTTGAGCTATTACCTTCTCGCGCCATGCTTCTTCCTGCTTGGATGATTCCATCCAAGCAGCGCGGCGCTCATTCACCGTATACGTACCGCTCTCGTCGTAGACGATGTTAGACAATTGGTCTCGCGATAGACCGGAAAAAGGATTTTTCTCATTCCCGGTATTACTACTTCTATTAATAAACTCTGTGGCTTGCTTGGCCCTAGCCAACAATTCTGGATCACTGGTCTTTGGAACTTCACCGTCGTGTATTTTCTTGTTGGCTTGGTAGGAGTCTCCTGATATTTGACCTAGAAGGTTTTTCGCCTTGTCAGCCAATTCCGAGCGATTAAGTGTTTTATCCCGAGCCTCGGCTCTGCTGGCGCTCGCTGCTAGCTGTCGGGCCAGGTTGGAAATCGTCTGCTTACTACTGGTCTGCGTAGCATCAGCGTTGAGATTTTCAGTGCCAGCGGATGTTTGTTCATTTACCCGAGAGATTTCCTCAGTCTTCGAACCAAAGCTTGCCTGAACAGAAGAATAGCTGACAGCCCCGATCATGAACGACCCCAAGATTTCGAATATGCCAATAATATCGGCAAAAGCGGCCTGAAGTTTAGGCTTGACTACAAGCACACGCCGCCGGCACCCAAATCGAGTCAGCGAAGAATTTGCTGTATCGGGTGCCGCCCAAGGCCGTGGCCAAGAACCTCGCCGTGCCCATTTCGACGCTGTACCGCTGGGTGCCTGCCTCCGCGCACGCTTAACGTGCTTTATTATCCGTTTTCTGAAACGACCCCTGCGTGGTCGAGTTCGGCGCGCAGCTCGGCGGCCCGGCGCTCGATTTCCTCGGCCCGTTGCTTGGCAAGGGCGGCGTCCTGCTCGGCGGCCAGCCGGGCGCGGCGCGTCTCGTCCAGCTCCTGGGCGGTCGCCTGGGCTGCTGCTGCGGCGGCCGTGGCTTGGCGTTCCAGCTCGGCAATGCGCGCCTGGGCGGCGTCCAGCTCGGCGGCCTGGGCCTCGAAGGCTTCGGACTGTTCGGCCGATAGCTGGATGAGGTCGCTTTTCTCGGTTTCAAAGGCCGCCTTGGCCGCGTCTAGCGATTCGTTCGCCAGTTGCTGCGCCGTCTCCCAAAGGCTTTGCCCCATGCTCTGCACCACGCCATGCAGTTCCACCGGCAACGGCTCGCGCACGGCCTGAACCTGCTTGCGCTGGTTCTGCCGCCATTCCTTCATGGCCTCCACCACGTTGTTCATGCCGGCGCGGCTCTCCTGGCGCACGGCCTCCACGCTCGGGAACTCGCCGGTTTCGCTGGCCGCGTGCAGGGCGTCGGCGGCGGCAAAGATGCGCTCTTTGATGTCTTGGGATAGGGCCATTTTGCGAACTCCTTCGGATTGGGTAGGAATAATAATAATTATACTACTACTATTACTACTACACTACTTAAAAAAAGGGCCGGTGGTGTCCCGGCCGGGTGGTCACTGGTCGGCGCGGATGCGCTCAAACATCGGCAGCAGGCGGCCCGCTTCGGCGCGGCCTTCGGGCTGGCAAGCAAAGGCCGGCACATTCAGCAGCAGGCGGGCACGGTGCAGGATGTCGTACAGGTCGAACGGCGAAGCGTAGCGGCCTGGGGCGGTCAGCAGCTCGACGGCCATCGTGCCGGCAATGAGGTCATCGACGGGCAGGGCGCGGCCGTCGATGACGGCACGCAAAGCCAAAGCGCCCGCGTCCAGTGATTGGCGCATCCATTCTTGGGGTTCAAGCATCTTGTGCATGGGGTCGTTCTCCCTGTGGCTGTTGCTGGTGTCTGTGGTGGTCAGTTGCCGGCCAGATAGCGGCGGGCCTCGCGCAGCGCCTCGGCGATGCGGCGCACGCGGCATTCAAGGGCCGAATGCTGCGCGGCCAGTCGGTCGTATTGCTCGGCACGCACGATGCCGGCGCGGGCCTCCTCGATCCGCTCGGAGTCGCAGCCGACGTAATCGCGGCGGCGCGGCTCGCCGTTCTTCTGCGGATACAGCAGATAGAAGTATTTCGGCTGGCCGTCCGAACCCTTGCGCCAATGCTCCGTTGCGTAGATCAAGCCCGCCTTTTTCAGCGCGGCCATGCCGGCGACAACCTCGGCAATCTCGCCTTCCAAGGTGTCGATCAGGCCGGGCACGTCGGCCGCCAGCTTCGCCAGCTCGGCCGTGTGGTTCTTCTTCGTTGCCATTCTTTAACCTCCAAGTAAGGCGCTTTTCGCTGCCGCCAGCATCACGGCCAGCGTGACGGTTCCAGCCATCGCCACCAGAAAAGCCAGGGCGAAAAACTGGACGTACACAAGCCCGGTTCCGATTGCCATCACGGCACGAAGCACGCGAAGGGCAAGGGTCACGATCAGGTCATCTATGAATTTCATGGCTGGTTCTCCCGGTGGGTTCCTAGCCGGATTTCCCGGCTAGTTTGGTCACTTCCAACTGTCCAAATTATACCATCTTGGTTAGTGCGCGTCACCAACTTTGGCAACATTAAAACGCTCTATCACCTGCTTGGCTGCCCAGATTCCGGCGTTGTTCAACTGCCGCACCCACGCGCCCCGACTTGGCGACCATTTGAAGGCTTCACGCTTCAAGATGGCGCGGGTTGCCTCGTCCGGCTTGCCGTCGAAAATGAACATCACGCGGTTTTCGGTGGTGTCCTCGCGGTAGGTGTAGCCGTCGCCGGCCTTCTCCACGTCGGCCCGCTGGCTGCGCTTCTCCAGCTCGGCAATGCGGCCCTTGATGCGGGTCATGTTGGCGTTGTTGTTCGACAAGGCATAGGACGGGAAACCGACACGGCGGGCAAAGTCCGGCTTGATCGCCTCGGCCGCCTGGGCTTCGGTGAAGCCAAGGGCCACAAGGGCGGCGGTCTGCGTTTCCGGTGTTTTGTTCGCACGAATGGCCTTGTTCGCGGCCTTCATCATCTCTTGCGACTTCTCGGCGCTTGCCAGCTCGGCGCGCAGCTTCTTGATGGCGTCCGGGTCATCGCTGGAAATGCCACCAGTGCCCACGCTCGCGGCCTTCTGTGCGTAGTGCGCTGCCTTGTCCTGGGCGGCAAAGGCTTTGCCGAAGGTGTTGTGAATCCGGTTGCGATAGTTGCGGTCGCGGCCTTCGCTGTGGTGCCCGACAAGGATCGGTTGCCCGAAGGGGATCACCTCGGCCATACCACGCGCCCGGCTATACAGTGCCCGGCTTTCGTCCTGGGCCTTGCCTGCACGCGCTTCGTACCGTTCGCGCTTGGCCTCAATGCGTGCCTCGTAGGCGTTCAATTCGCGCGGTTCGTCGGCCGCTGCCGGCTCGGCCTGCTCGATCACGGCCACGGCTTGCGCTGCTGCCTGCTCGGCGGCCTCCGGCGCTGCTTCTGGCGCTTCGGCTTCCTCGGTCACGGCGTCGGCGCTGGCCTTCTCGTCGGTCGGTTCGCCTCCGATTTCCTCGGTCTGCGATACGTGAAAAACGGTCGTGGTCTTGACCTTCTTCACCGGCACTTCGTCGCCCGTCTCGCGGTCTTTCTTGGTGCAAGGGATCACGGTCACAATCTTGACGCCATGCTGTCCCTTCTTCACCACGCGGCCCAGCGCCTTCCACGCATTGAAGGTAAACACGTTCACGCGCGGTTCAACGTCTGCCATGTCGATGCCCATCGCGGCGAACCCGTCGAAGATCGCTTGATAGTTCGCAAGGCTTTCACCAGACACGGCATTTTCAAGGGCTTTCTGTTGCAGCTCGGCCTTTGGTTTTTGGCTGTTGAACCTTGCTTTGCTAGATGCTTGAGCCGGGGTGTTTTGCTTTTGAATTTGTGATTGGTGTGTCATGTCGGTGTCCGCCTTTCGTTGTGTGAACTTGCTTCGCTGAGTGCCTTTCGCCGTGAAGCCCGTAGGTGGGCCGGACAGGACAGCGCGGAAAGGGAGAAACCGGAAGCCGCAGCGCAAGGGAGCGCAGCGAGTGCGAACGGGTGAGGATTTCAGGGCGCAGCCCGGCCCTTGGAGCGATGGCATGGCCGGACTACCGTTTAGGGCAGGCGAAAGGTATTCAGCGAAGCCGCACAACCCGCAGCAAGGCGGCCTGGACGTGACCACGGCCTAATTCAGCGGGAACCGCTGTAACAGGCGGGCAGCGCCCGCCTTGGGGTGTTCAAGGGCGTAAGCCCGGTGGCAGTCTCGGAACGAGTCTGCCGGTGCCCCTGGAACGCGGCGATTCATCGCGGCGTGGCCTGGAAGGGCAAAGCCCGGTGATGGTGACAACAGATCCGCCGGCGCCGGCGGGATCTGTCACCAAGGCGGCGGGCCTGGGTCTTTGGCGACAAAAAGGAGCTGGCCAGGTCGCCGCGGTGTCTCCAAGCGGCCGGCCTGCCGGTGGTGACAAATGTTGGCCACCTGGTGCGGCGCAGCGTCACCAAGTGGCCGCATGAACCGCTGTCCACATATCCACGGGCGCAAAGGTCACTACTAAGACCGTCGCGGCGGTGGGTATGTGGTCAGGGGACTAGCGCCGGGACGGCGCAACGAGAGGGATTGAAGCCCGAAGGGGTCGAGACTTGGAACAAGGCTCGATGCGCAGCACGAAAGCCCGTACCCGGCACGGCCGGGGCGAGCATGGCTATTTGGTTCTGCGGAAAAGCCAGGGTTCAACCGGCGCAGGATCAGCCCAAAGGCCACGACGTGCGGCGCGGGCCTGTGCTTCCAACTGGATCAACGAACGGTCGGTGACGTACTGACGGTAGGCCCACGCCATGCCCTGGTCGATCATGGCCGCGTTCACGTTCACGCCAGCGACAAAGACGGTGCCCAGCGTGCGGCCGTAGCGATCCGGGCCGGCCTCGGCCACGGTGACGGCCTGCCGGAAGACCATCGCGGAAAGTGCTTGCCGCGAACGGGTTCCAAAGGCTTGCGCGCGCTCCGGGGCGTCGATCTGCGCCAAGCGGACGCGAACCGGGCGGTTCTCTACAAGCACGTCGATGGTGTCGCCATCGATCACGCCGACGACTGAGCCGGAAAAATCAGCCCACGCGGCCGAACAGACAGCCAGCAGGGCGCACGCAAACAGGGAGCGAAGGGCGCGCATCAGAAACCAAGCCCCTTTTGAATCGGCGTCGATTTGTAGGCAACGTGCGGCGGGCTGGGGTACATCACCAGACCGTTGACGCCATCGGAAACCTTGGCTTGCGGGTAGATGACAAGAACGTGTTTCAGCTCGCGCAGGAAGGCGCGCTTGAAGTCGCGCAAGCCCTGCTCGGTCATGGCATAGCCGGAACCGAATTGCCCGGCCAGGGCAACCCAAGGAATCGTTGTGCGCTTCGATAGGTAGCTCATGCGGTAGGTCAGCCAGACATAAATATCGAGGGCAAGCGGGGACTGGCGAAGGCCACGCACGGCCCGCATGTCGAACGGCAAAACGTGTTCGATGCACTCTTTGAAAAACGGCTCTGACAGCATCAGCGACGATTGCCATTGCCCGGCTTCTTCCGGGTTCTGCGGCGTCCACCAATCCACCTTGTCGGCCAGCAACACGTTTTGCAGCACGAAGGAATCTTTGCCCTCGTAGTGGCATGAAATGACGGAACTGAACAGGGTCGTCATGGCGTGCTTCAAGCGCGTGATGTCGCCGCGTTTGCCGCCAGTGTTGTGCAAGCCCAGCTCGGCCAGATAGGCGGCCAGATTGTTGCCAAGCGATAGAACGCGCTCGCGCTTCTGTGCAACCTCGGTGCAAACCCATGTCAGCAGCAGCCGGGGCAGGGTGCCGTATGGCAGCCCCTGCGGATGCGCGGTCATCATGGTCAAGGTGAAGTCGCCGTTGCGGCGCACGAACCGGAAATCGGCGCTCTTGCGGTGCGGCAAGGTGGCAATGGCAAGCGAACGGGTCATGAACCCAAGGGAGCCGGCGCTTTTCGCGTCCTGGGCCTCGATGGCAAGGTGCGTTTCGATCAGCTCGCGCACGCGCTCCGGTATCTCGCTGTTTCGGTAGTCGAAGACTGCCGACATAGGAACCATCGCGCCCGACGAACCGAGTTCGTCGCGTTTGGTGCCGCGCCGGGCCGTTTTGCGGGCCGTGGCGGGCTTTTCTGGCTCGGCAGGTACTGCCGGGGCGGCGGCTGGCTTCGCCGCCTCTGGCGGCGCTGGCTGGGCTTTCATGGCGGCCTGTGCCTTCGCCTGGATCGGGCCGAAAATGTCGCCCATCGACTGGAAGCCTTCAACGCGCACGGTCGGCGGCTCTGGCTCCCGCACGATGATGTTCGGCTTGCTTGGATGCCAGCGAACATGCGCGTCAGCCATACGCTTTGCCTTCTCGGGCTGCATGCCGCCCTTTATCAAGCTCTGCTTCATCGTTGCGCCTTCGACGGCCGCCTGCCGAATGGCGGCCGTCTTGGCCGCCAGAATGGCGGCGTCTTCGGGGTCAAGCCCCGCGCGCACTAGGTCTTCCCTGTACGCGACTTCATCGAATGTGGTAGTCTTAGCCGAAGTCATTAGGCCCGTCCCTTTAAGTGGTTTGATGGCAAAAGCCGGCAGATTCGCCCATCTGCTGGCTTTTTTCTTTTCAGCGGCTCGCCCGCTGCGATTCGTGGGTGAAGAACACCCAAAACAGGGTTCCAAGGAACCACGCCAGCGGCAAGCCGATGGCCGCATACAGCGACAGCGAAGCCCAGCGGGGCAAGAACCAATCGGCCGCGAACATGGGCACCAGCAGCAGGCCCAGCGACACCACGACGGGCAAATCCTCGGTCTTTCGGCAGTAGGCCGAAACCGCCTCGATCACCAGCATGGCGTAGGCTTTCCAGATTGCGTAAATGCGAGACATAGAAACTCCTTTGACGTTGGGAAAACTGCGTTGCTTCATCGGTCACGGCCAGCGTCAGGCGCGGGGCGCTCCGGCTGCGCAACCTCTTTTTGAGTCTGAGCCGACTCGCGGCCCTGGGAAAAATTAGCCGTCTCCCCAGCGTTCAAGCGGTTCTGAACGTGGTTCATGACCGACTGAATGCCGGCCTCCTGGGCCTCGGTCTTGCCCGGCATCTTTGATGCGAAGTAGGTCGCCGCCGTGTGCATCGTCTTGTATGCCTCTTGCAGCTCGGGATGCTCTTTCAACGCTTCGCGTTCGCTCAACTGCTCGAAGGCAACGGCGCGGCTCGGCCGTACTGCATCGCGCAGCAGATCGGGCAAGGCGCGGTTGCCCTCTAGCCTGTCCTGCGTGTGCAGGATTTTCCGCATGGTGTTTTCATGTTGAACGTGCGGCTTCGCCAGTTCGTTCACGCTGCGGTCGCGGGCGATATACAGCAGATCGCGGCCGACATCGCTACGGCCGAACCGCTCCCAATCGACTTCATAGCCCGCTTCCTTGGCAAGCTGTTTGGTGAAGGTGCGAAGCGTGCGGCTGTTGCCGTCACTGAACGGGTGAACATAGTCCAGCTCGGTGTAAATCTTGGCGAGCCGCGCCGTGAATTCCGGCGTCTTCAAGCCGCGCAGCTCGTCGGGCTTGGCCGCTTCAAGCGCCTTGTCGAGTCGGGCCGTGGCGGCATCGTCCATGCGCGAATACGCGACATAAAACGGGCCGTCCACGGTCGATAGGCCGCGCTGTTTCATCCAGTCCAAGCCATCGGCAACCGGCTTGCGAAACTCGCCCGGCGTCACGTCATCGAAGCCAGCGCCCGGCAAGTCCTGGAAGATGCGGCGATTGACTTCCTTCAAGTGGGCGGCGTCGAAGTTGCCGCGCACCGGGTCTAGCTCAAGCTCGACAACCCGCTTGAACGTGTAATCGGCTTCGAGCTGCTGCCGCTGCTCGGCCGTCAACGCATTAGCGGCTGTGGGCTTGTTCTGCATCGGGCTTCACCTGAACAAAATCGGCAAGCTGGATGTCGCCCTTGATGAATTGGCGTGCGCCCGTCTCGGCGGCTTTGGAAGGCTTGAAGCCTTCCAAGCCCACGGACGAACGGGCGAAGTTCACGGCGGCTTCGCGGCGGCGGCTCTCGGCCGGGGAAATCACATCGTTGGCCGGGCTGTGGCCGCGCTCGCGCGATTGGTTGACATAGGCCCGCATGAATTCGCGCAGCACCTGGGCGGCGGGGCGGTCTTCCAGCAAAGCGGCGTCGGAAAACTCGGCGCGCAATTCCGGCTCAACGCGGAACGTCATTTGCACTTCTTTGGACATGGCGTGTACCTCTTTCAAAATTTGGCAAATTGGCTTATAAGCCAGCCTCTATTTTAATGTATGTGCATTGCATCGTCAATGCACATACATGGCTATTTAGGGTGGCTAACAACAGGGTAGCCAATTTAGATCGGGCTTTGCATTCTTGGCCGGGCCGCCTACAATTGGTCAAGATGGCTATACCCAAAAAGGCTAAGACGATGGCGACAAAGAAAGCAGACACCCCGGCCGCGCCGGTCAAGGTGGCCCGCATCTACATGCGGGTCAGCACTGACGCGCAGGACTTGGCCCGGCAAGAGGCCATCGCCACGTCGGCCAGGGCGGCGGGCTACTACGTCGCCGGCATCTACCGCGAAAAGGCGTCGGGCGCTCGCGCGGATCGCGTCGAGCTGCTGCGCATGATTGATGATCTGCAACCCGGTGAAGCCGTGGTTGCGGAGAAAATCGACCGCATCAGCCGCTTGCCCCTGGAAGACGCCGAAAAGTTGGTGGCCTCGATCCGCGCGAAGGGCGCACGTCTGGCGGTGCCCGGCATCATCGACCTGGGCGAACTGGCGGCCGGCACGCAGGGCGTGGCCCGCATCGTCCTTGAGTCGGTGCAAGACATGCTCTTGAAGCTGGCCTTGCAAATGGCGCATGACGACTACGAAGACCGGCGCGAACGCCAGCGCCAGGGCATCGAATTGGCGAAGGCTGCGGGCCGCTACGCCGGCCGCACGCCTGACAAGGCCATGCACGAACGCATCGCGGCACTGCGAGCGGGCGGCAACAGCATCGCGGAAACCGCGAAGCTGGCCGGGTGCAGTCAAAGCCAAGTCAAGCGCGTGTGCGCGCTGCTGCGGGCGCACGCTGGCGACAAAGGCGAGCTGGCCAGGACGTGAGGCTGTCACCATCGCAAGACAGTTTCAGCGCGAAAAAAAGCCCGGTCGAACCGGGCAAGACATCGGCATTCTGCGGTCACTCGGAGCCGGCCGGGGCATCGAAGAACGAAGGGCCGGGCACGGCCTGGACGTACTCGAAGGCATAGCCGAAATCGTCGTCATGATCTTGCCCGGACGTGTCGCCCGCCTTGAGCCGTGCAAGCACGGTTTCAAGCTGGGCGACGATGGCGGCTTTGTCGCTGTGCCGCGTGCCCTGTAGCTTGATCGTCACTTGCTGCAAGGGGTAGGCGTGCGCAATCCAGTTTTCATTGCTCATTGGTGGTTCTCCTGTGGTTGGTGGGTCAAAGACCGGGCGGGCAATCTGGCGACGACAGCGAGACAACCGCCTTCACCTCGCCATTGCAAAACGGGCTGTTCTTCATCTTGTAGGCGCGCGTCATTTTTACGGCGGCGGCCTTGTCGTTCTTGATGCGCTGCTCGATGTCGCGCAGCTCGGACAGCTTGGCCGGCGACGGCTCCGGGAACGCCTTTCGCCAGTCGCTGGCGAACTCGCTCACGGCGGCGTCATTCATGGCCTGTAGGCCGGTCAAGATGGCGTCCTGGCTCTCGATGCGCTGCGCTGCATAGCGGGCCTGCTCGGCGCGCTCGTCCGACCCGCCAAGGTCAACCAGCGCGGCAACCGCGACGAAGGCCAGGACAACCAAAATCAGTTTGAACATGGGCGAAACCTCACTTCTTCTTCCAATCGACGTAAGAGGGGCGAATCACGATGTTCGGATTGAACATCAGGCCGCGCGGGGTGACATTGACGCCCAGCGAACCGGACACGGGCAGGCCGCCAATGTTGTGCATGCGGTAGCCGGTGCCGCCGTAGTAGTACGGGCCGCCGTTCGTGGCGCAGCCACTGAGAACGGCCAGCAGCAAGGGCAGGGCGATCATGCGCAGGGTCTTCATGGTGTTGGCTCTCCTGAGCTAAAGCGCGCCTTGGCTGGGCTGCCAATCCGTCATATCGACGGTGACAACCCGAAAGCCGATGTCGCGCAGCAATTTAAGGGCGGTGCCGGGGTCACTGAAAGCGCGGGCCGTGGTGTCCGAATGGCGCACCAAAACAACCCGGTCGCCGCCCTTCGTATCGGCCACGGCATGAAAGCGTTTGCCGGTCGCCACGACTCGCGCGGCGGCCAAGCCGCCCGCGTGAAACGTCGTGCGAAGCTGTTCAAGGGTCATCGACTGCATGGCGCGGTTCACTCGGTCGGGTTCACGGTTTCAACGATCAAATCCGCCAGCTCGGCGGTGAAGGTCGCGGGCTTGCCGGTGGCGCTCTCGAAGGCTCCCAGCTCCCACGACAGGGGCGCGGCGGTGCTGCCGTTCAAGTTGTCTTCCATGACGCCAAGGCATTCCATGCGGCACGCCTCGGCGTTCACGTCGGGCCGGGCCTGGGCGGCCAGGAACGCGGCGAAACGCTCCGCGCCGGTCGGGGTGAAGTCGTGTATCTGCTGATAGGTTTCCATCGTCTTGCCTCCTGAGTGGGTTAGCGGCGCGACACGGACAATTCCGCGTCGTCCGGCACGTCGTACTTGCTGAACGCGGCGAGCCGCGCCAGTGCTTCGGTTTCTTCGTTGACGGTGCCGACATAGCGGCCGTCCACGTACACATTCCATTCCTTCATTGCATTGCCCTTGCTTTGGTGACTGGTGCATCGAGGCCTGGCGGCGTTTCTGTCGCCAAGTCGAGTAGATCGAGCTGGGGCAGCTTCGCGCGGGCTTTGGCGGCCTTGCGCTCGGCCTTCTGCTGTTCCCACTTGCGCGACGACTCGCGCAGCTCGGCGGCGTACTGCTCGCGGTGCGCGCGGTCGCGTGCATCCTGCCGGGCGCGCAGCGTCGGCAAGAGCAAGCGGCGAAAACAGGGGTTCCAAGTGAACACCGACCACCACGCGCCGTTATGCGGGCGATAGGCCGGGTTCGTCTCGGCGCACTTGCGCCAGAACGCCACCAGTCGCGCCCGCTCGGCCAGAAGGTCGATGCCCTGGCCGCGCCGCAATGCCTGCCGGCGTGCCCGCACGGCCTTTGCTTCGGTGGTGTCTGCGTAGCGCATGGCGGCCCCTTAGTAGCCCTGTTTCGACAGCTCGGCCGTGACGGTCTTGCTCACGATTTCGGCCTGCGCGTCGGTGAAGGTCGAGCGGATCGCATTCAGCGCAGCAGCGGCGGCCATCGCCTTGGCGAAGTCGGCGCGCAGCTCGCGCACGGCCTTGGTTTCGCCCGTCTCGGCCAGACGGCGGTAAATGTTGGCCCACTCGCCCCACGTCGGGGTTATGTCGATGGTGTTCGGGGTCTGGCTCATGGCGGCTTCTCCGGTGTGGTTCGATTTGGTCATGGACAAATTTCGCGGCGCTGCGCTTAGGCGGCTGCGCGCTCGTCGTCTTCCAGCAGGTCAAGCAACCGGCCGAAGTCGCGCATGGTCATCAACGGCACCTTGCAGGGCTTGCCCGTCGCAAAGGCAAGTCGAATCTGTTCGGCAATCTTGTTAATATCCGGCATCGCTTCACTTCCTTAGAACTGGTGGTTGGCGGTCACTCCCCGGATGGTTGCAGCCATGCCGGGGAATCTTGTTTCTGCGTCCTGGGCTTACTCGGCGGCGGTGTCGAGCTGGCCGTCGAAGTCGTTTTCGATCAGGCTTTCAAGGTCTTCAATGACCTGTTCAAGCGCGGCAATCGCGGCGTCTGCCTTCTCGCCTTTCTCGCCCTCGCCGAACGATTCCGGCATGTTGTCGCGGTACTCCTGTTCGTCGTCGCGGATCGCCTCCACGTCGGTCTTGATGTTCTCGGCTTCGGACAGCAGGGCGGCAATGCGGCCCTTGATGTTCTCGATCTGCTTGCGGCGCTCGTTGTTCATGGCTGTAGCTCCTTACCAAATTGCCCGTTGTGTGATTCCATTATATACCATCTTGGTAGATGAAAACACACAAACGCGGCTTTATTTCTGCCTAAACGTGGTGGCCGGTTAGGCGTACCACGACACGCTAAGCGGCCGACCATCCCACTTGCTGAGACTGCCGGGGGCCGTCTTGCCACCAGTGAGGCAGTGCAGGCCGGCCGCGCGGTGCGTGGCCTCCTTGGCGGTCGCCTGGAACTGGCCCGGCTTCGCAATGGCTCGGCCGCTCATGCTGCCCGCTCCGCTCTCGGTGACTTCCTTTTCGATCTGGCGCACGACGGCCGACCGGCCAGACGGCACGCGGACAACCTCGAAAAAATCGACGTTGGTTTGCTCGTAGCCCCAGCACGAATAAACGATGTCGCCCACGGCCAAACCATGGCCGGTTTCACGGCGGGCGCGCTTCCAGTCTTCCGCCTCGGTTTGCTGCTTCACGAAGTCGGCAAGGTTCGCGTCCCGGCGTTCTTCGCTCGGGAAGGCATAGAACCGGGCCGGCTTGCTCTGGCGGCCCTTGTAGGCCACAAATGCCGGGCCTCGGTCGCTCTGGTAGCAGTAGGCGACGACGGCAGCGGCGGGGAATTCGCGGGTTTCGGCGTTGGCTGGAATGAAACGGGTCATGGTCTAGGCTCCTTTGGCAATCAAACGATGTAAGAGGGCAGGGCGGCATCGGGGTCGATTGGCCCGGCCATCAGCTCGTTGGTTTCGTTGTCGTACACCTCCACCCAATAGCCTTGACGCCAGAAATTCCGCGCGTGCCCGTTGGCCTTCGTGCGATCAATGGCGACGTGGTAGTCGTGCAGGTTGCCGCGCTCGGCGGTGTTTTCGGGGTTCGTGACACTGGCCTCGATGCGGTAGCTTTTGAGGTTTTGGGCTTCAACACTTGCTTTGCTAGATGCTTGAGCCGGGGTGTTTTGCTTTTGAATTTGTGATTGGTGTGTCATGTCGGTGTCCGCCTTTCGTTGTGTGAACTTGCTTCGCTGAGTGCCTTTCGCCGTGAAGCCCGTAGGTGGGCCGGACAGGACAGCGCGGAAAGGGAGAAACCGGAAGCCGCAGCGCAAGGGAGCGCAGCGAGTGCGAACGGGTGAGGATTTCAGGGCGCAGCCCGGCCCTTGGAGCGATGGCATGGCCGGACTACCGTTTAGGGCAGGCGAAAGGTATTCAGCGAAGCCGCACAACCCGCAGCAAGGCGGCCTGGACGTGACCACGGCCTAATTCAGCGGGAACCGCTGTAACAGGCGGGCAGCGCCCGCCTTGGGGTGTTCAAGGGCGTAAGCCCGGTGGCAGTCTCGGAACGAGTCTGCCGGTGCCCCTGGAACGCGGCGATTCATCGCGGCGTGGCCTGGAAGGGCAAAGCCCGGTGATGGTGACAACAGATCCGCCGGCGCCGGCGGGATCTGTCACCAAGGCGGCGGGCCTGGGTCTTTGGCGACAAAAAGGAGCTGGCCAGGTCGCCGCGGTGTCTCCAATGCTGCGACGGGTACGGGAATCAAGGCATGTGGATTTATGGACAATCCGGCGCGGCCGGATTCCGTGCTAACCGCTGCGCGGTTCCCTGGTGACAGGGAGATGGACAACCGCAAGCGGTTGCCCACACCCTGCCAACAGGTCGCCCGTTGCCCACAAGCTCCACAAGCCGCAACTACTATTTTTCATAGTTGCGCAAGACAAAAACCCAAAGACCGGGCTGTCAGGCCGGTGTCAGGGCTATGCTTCCTTCTTTGGTGACAAACCTAGCATTCTTGTCGTGTTTTGGTCGCCAAAACGCTATAATTTGGCGACAGGAAGGGGCAACCAGGGCGGTCGGGCTGTCGCCAAGGTGCCGCCCAGCGCGCGGAGTCGCGCAACCGAGAGGGATTGAAGCCCGAAGGGGTCGAGACTTGGCACAAGGCTCGATGCGAAGCACGAAAGCCCGTACCCGGCAACGCCGGGGCGAGCCATGCAGCTTGAGACTTGCAAAAATTTTCGACCGTATTACTTATGAACGACTACCAAAATACATCGTTTTGGCTTTAAAATAGGATGCTTTCAGACATGACCGCACCCAACGACAGGACACACATGAATCGAACCCCATGTAGTCCCGCCAACAGCATTTTGGAGGGCGATCTAGAACTGGCCGTGCAGCAGCAGACGTTGAAAAAATTGACCATTGCTGAGACACCGGACGGCTTCTATGTCGTAGCTCAATTGAAATGGGCGGGAAACAAAGAGTGGTATTTGACTACTCGCCGCGAACGCGACCAACCCAGGCTTTTCAAGGACTTGAAGCGCCTGAACGATCACCTGAAAACGGCTTACCCAACGGATAGCGTAGAGATTTTGAGAAACCAACAGTTACCGCCAGCAGGCGAACCACCGGCCCCTGTGACCGCTGTACCACAACCGGAAAAGAAGGCCAAGAAGACTACCAAAAAAGGTGATCTATGATTACCAAGATATGCTATTATGGTTCCCGTCAAGATGTGACGGATTGGAGACGGAACCATGTTGGAATTTCTGGCACTCGCGCAAGAGTGCGCCCCGACGGTAGCGCCGCAGACTATGGCGGCCGTCGTCAATGTCGAGTCGAGCTATAACCCCTACGCAATCGGCGTTGTCGGCGGGCGACTCGCTCGGCAACCCAAGAGCCGCGAAGAAGCCGTAGCCACGGCGCAGCAGCTCGAATCGGATGGTTGGAATTTTTCGCTGGGCGTTGCGCAGGTCAATCGCTACAACCTGCCGAAGTACCAAATCACCTATGAGCAAGCGTTCGACGCTTGCACCAGTCTTCGAGTCGGCTCGAAAATTCTCGAAGACTGCTACGTTCGCGCCTCCAAGCGCACGCCTGAGCCTCAAGCCGCGTTGCACGCGGCTTTCTCCTGCTACTACTCGGGGAACTTCACTCGCGGCTTCAAGCCCGACGTGGCCGGCAAGCCCAGCTATGTGCAAAAGGTGCTTGCCAGCGCCGGGGTGCAGCCGCAGGCAATCCCCGTAGTCCCGTCGATCCAGACGGGCAGCGGCCCCAAGCCGCAGTTTGACAAGGCGGCCGGCGCAGCGGCCCCGGCTGCTCTCAAAGCTCAACCCACGCAACCGGCTGCATTGCCTTCGGACAATGCGCCGGTTTTGCTTCGTCCGAAAACTGCCGACAGCGGGGCGGCGAAGCTGCAACCGTTGGCGACTGGTGCAGCTCCTGGCCAGCCCGAAGGTGTCGCCAATGAAGCGCCGGCCGACAAGCCCGCGCCGGCCAGCTCGGCCATTGTTTTCTAAGGGGGATTTATGAAATTGATGGTCGTTGAAAGCCCGAACAAAATCAAAAAGCTGGAATCCATTCTCGGCAGCGATTGGAAGGTCATGGCAAGCGTGGGCCACATCCGCGACTTGCCGCGCAATGACCTGGGGATCGAGCAACCGGGCTTCACGCTCAACTATGAATTCATCCCGCCCGCGACGGTGCAGGGCCGCACCTTTCCGGGTGGTGAAGAACGGGTTGCACGCATCCGCAAGGAAGCGAGAAACGCCGAAATGGTGTACCTCGCCAGCGACCCGGATCGTGAAGGCGAAGCCATCGCGTGGCACCTGAAAGAAACGCTCGGCCTGGACGAATCCGAGTACATGCGCGTCACCTTCGACGCCATCACGCCCGACGTGATTAAGGCGGCCTTGAACAAGGCCCGCAAGATCGACTATGACCTTGTGCATGCCCAGGAAGCGCGCCGCGCCCTGGATCGCATGTACGGCTATCTGGTGTCGCCGCTGCTCTCCGACATGCTGGGCATGTCGTTGTCGGCCGGCCGCGTGCAAAGCCCGGCCGTGCGCCTTGTGGTCGATCAGGAACGCCGCATCAAGGCGTTCAAGAAGACAAGCCATTTCGGCGCGGTCGTGGCCTTCGATGGCGAGTCCTGGCAAGCCGAATGGAACACGAAGCCGTTCGTCAGCGAAGACAAGCCCTATGTGCTCGATGAAGCCCTGGCAAACCGTGCAGCGGCTTGCCGCCAGTTCCGGGTAACGGACGCGGACAGCGGGCCGGCGAAGCAGTCGCCGCCGTCGCCGTTCTCCACTTCCTTGCTGCTGCAAGCGGCAAGCGTGAGCCTGAAACTTGACCCGGAAGTCACGGCGAAGCTCGCGCAAAAGCTGTTTGAACAGGGCGTGATTACCTACATCCGCACCGACAGCGTGAATTTCAGCGACGAAGCGAACGCGGAGATTCGCACCTTCGCCCAGGGCAAGGGCTGGGCGCTGCCGGACAAGCCGCGCAAGTTCAAGGCGAAGGGTGACGCGCAAGAGGCGCACGAAGCCATCCGGCCGACGCATATCGACGTGGAAGAAGCCGGGGAAGACGACAAGCAACGCGCCCTTTACCGGCTGATCTGGCAACGGTCGGTTGCCTCGCAACTGGCCGATGCCAGGTACAAGGTGAACACCGTCACGCTGGAAGCCACGGACGGCGCGGAAACCTTCGAGTTCAAGGCCAAGGGCCGCGTACTCGTTGAACAGGGTTGGCGCGTGCTGACCGCCAAGGACGCGGTGAAGGATGAGGAAGCCGGCGACGGCGACGAAGACGACGCCAGCGGCGGCAAGGTGCCCTTGCTCGATGTCGGATCGGCCAAGCAAGCCGATTCCGGCAAGCTGCTACGCAAGGAGACGAAGCCGCCCGCGCGCTTCACCAAGGCCAGCTTGATTGCCAAGCTCGAAGCCGAAGGCGTAGGGCGGCCGTCCACCTACCCGGCCATCATGCAGAACATCATGGGCAAGGGCTACTTGGGCGAAGTGAAGCGCTTCCTTGAACCCACGGAAACCGGCGTGCTGCTGGTCGATCAGTTGGTGAAGGCCGAATTTGCCTTCATCGAACTGGCCTTCACGCGCGGCCTGGAAGAAGAACTTGACGTGATTGCCGATGGCAATTGCGGCTATGTCGAGGTGGTCGAACCCGCGTTCGTCCAGTTGCAGGCCGATATTGAGGCCGTAGGCAGCAGCGGGGCCATGAAGCCACGCTTCCCTTGCCCGAAGTGCGAAAGCGGCCTACGGCGCTATTCGCCGGCCGGGAAGACGCCTTTCTGGTGCTGCACGAACGCCGAGTGCAAGACCTTCATGGATGACGTGGACAACAAGCCCGTTGAACGCAAGACCTACGCCTGCACGAAGTGCGGCACCGGCACCATGCGCCGGTTCAAGCGCAAGACGGGCGGCGGCTTCCTGTGGGCCTGCTCCACTGAGGATTGCAAGCACTTCATGGACGACGACAAGGGCAAGCCCGTCGAACCCACGGTGCATACCTGCCCGAAGTGCAAGGCGGCACCCTTGCGGCGCTACCAGAAGAAGGACAAGGAAACCGGCAAGCCGAAGGGCGGCTTCGGCTGGTTCTGCACTGGCGAAGACTGCAAGACCTTCTTGGACGACGAAAAGGGCAAGCCTGTCGCCGTGAAAACGGCACCTTGCCCGCTCTGCTCGAAGCCGATGTATCGGCGCAAAGGGCAGTACGGCTACTGGTGGGGTTGCAGCGGCTTCAAGGAAGGCTGCAAGAACATCATGGATGACGACAAGGGCAAGCCCGTCAAGCGAGCGCCCAAGAAAGCCGTCACCAAGAAAGCCTAAATTTGCTTGCCAAGATGGTATATTTTGGCGTTGGTTATCGTATAATGTGGGGAACGCAATCAGGGGGAGCTATCGACCATGCAATGACGCGGCTACAACTTTCAAACCGGATAGGCGGGCCGGACAACCCGCCGACACTGACTAACAACTTTTGGAGTTTTCACATGCAAGCAACGATCAACAACAACAGCACCGCCAAGGCGCTTTCCATCATGGCCGTGTTCCTGGGCCTCGCTCTCATGGCCGCCGAACCTGCGTTCGCGCAAGGCGGCTTGGACAAGGTGAATACCTTCGTCGAAAACGTGCTGGTCGTCCTGCGCGGTATCTCGATTGGTGTCGTCACCATCGCCATCATGTGGGCCGGCTACAAGTTCCTGTTCAAGCACGCCGACATGGCCGAGTGCGGCAAGATTTTGGCCGGTGGTCTGCTGATTGGTGGCGCGGCCGAGCTGGCCGGCTACCTGCTGGGTTAAGGGGCGGGTATGTCGGCACCAATGGAAGAATTCGATCCGCGCGACCCGCTGTTTAAGGGTTGCACGCGGCCGGCGATGATGTTCGGCGTGCCATTGGTGCCGCTGGCCGCCGTCTCGGTCGTGGTGATCCTCCTGAGCGTTTGGACGACGGTGTTTTTCGCGGCCACGCTCGTTCCCATCATCTTGACGATGCGACAAATCGCCAAGTCGGACGATCAGCAGTTCAGGCTCTTGGGCCTGAAACTGCTGTTTCGCGGCGTCAACTACAACCACAACGCGAAGTTCTGGAAGGCATCGGCCTACAGCCCCTTCGCGTTCAAAAAACGCAAGTGAGGCGATATGTCTGCACAACCTAAATATCTCAAGCAAGTAAGCAATGAAAGGGCGGTCGCGCCCTTTGTGCCGTACAGCAGCCACGTTTCGCCGAACACCATCGTCACCAAAGACGGTGACTTCATGCGTATCTGGAAACTGAGCGGCATCAGTTTCGAGACGGCCGACGCGGAAGACATGCTTCTGCGCAAGGATCAACTGAACACGTTGTTTCGCTCCATCGGGTCGAACCACGTCGCGCTGTGGTCGCATAGCGTTCGCCGCCAGACTTCGGACAGGCTCAAATCGACGTTTGAGAACAATTTCTGCCGCGACTTCGACAAGAAGTATTTCGACAGCTTTGCCGGCTATCGCATGATGGCAAACGAGCTGTATTTGACGGTCGTTTATCGCCCCATGCCGTCGCGCATGGACAAGGCGATGGCGAAGACGGCCCGCCGCTCGCACGCTGAAATCATGAACGATCAGCGCGCGGCAATCCGCAAGCTGGACGAAGTGGCCTATCAGATCGAATCCAGCATGCGCCGCTATGGGCTGGAAGAACTGACCACCTACGAAGATGAAAACGGCGTGCTTTGCTCGCACGCTTTGACCTTCTTGAACTTCCTCATTTCTGGCGAATGGCAGAAAGTGCGCGTGCCATCGGCACCGCTGAATGAATACCTGGGCACGGCCTGGGTGTTCGTCGGCACCGAGACGATTGAAATTCGCTCGCCGACCAAAACCCGCTATGCGCAGTGTGTGGACTTCAAGGACTACACCGCGCACACGGAGCCGGGGATTCTCAATGGCTTGATGTACGAGGATTACGAGTACGTCGTCACGCAGTCCTATAGCTTCATGGCGAAGCGCCAGGGCAAAGAGTTTCTGGAAAAGCAAATGAAGCAGCTCCAGAACGCCGAAGACGGCAGCGCGACGCAGATTCAGCAGATGAAGACCGCCATCGACCAACTGATTCAGGGCGAGTTCACGATGGGCGAATATCACTATTCGCTCATGATCTTTGGCGACTCGGTGGAAAAGGTGCGCCGCAACACCACGTCGGCCATGACGATCATTCAGGATCGCGGCTTTTTGGCCGCCCTGGTCGCCACGGCCACCGATTCCGCGTTCTATGCCCAACTGCCTTGCAATTGGTCGTACCGGCCTCGCATCGCGGGTCTGACCAGCAAGAATTTTGCGGGCCTCTCGTCGTTCCACAACTTCACGGCCGGCAAGCGTGACGGCAACCCTTGGGGCGATGCCGTGACGCTGTTCAAGACGCCTTCGGGCCAGCCGCTGTACTTCAATTTTCACTACTCGAAGGGCGACGAAGACGCCTACGACAAAAAGCTGCTCGGCAATACCCGCATGATCGGCCAGTCCGGCGCGGGTAAAACCGTGATGCTGAACGCGCTGCTGGTCGAGTCGCAAAAGTTCAAGACCAATGCGCCGATGGGCTTCACGACGGTTTTCTTCGACAAGGACGAAGGCGCGAAGCTGTGTATCAAGGCTATCGGCGGCAAGTATCTGTCGGTGAAGAACGGCAAGCCGACCGGCTTCCAGCCAATGCAAATGGAGCCGACCGAATCCAACATCCTTTTCCTCGAAAAGCTGATTAAGGTTCTGGTGTCCGGCGAACACAACCGCGTCACCACGACGGATGAACATCGCATCAGCCATGCGGTGCGAACCGTCATGCGGATGCCTCGCCAGCTTCGCCGGCTCTCTACCGTGCTGCAAAACATGACCGAAGGCACGGACAAGGAAGACCGCGAAAACAGCGTGGCAAAGCGCCTGTCGCGGTGGTGCTACGACGACGGTCGGGGCAAGCAAGGCCCGCTCGCGTGGGTGCTGGATTGCCCGAACGATGAAATCGACTTCACCACGCATAACAACTACGGCTTCGACGGCACCGACTTTCTCGATAACGCCGACGTTCGCACGCCCATTTCGATGTACCTGCTCCATCGCATGGACACGATCATCGACGGCCGCCGCTTCATGTACTTCATGGATGAGGCGTGGAAGTGGGTCGATGACGAAGCGTTCTCGGAGTTCGCCGGCAACAAGCAATTGACCATCCGCAAGCAAAACGGCCTGGGCGTGTTTGCGACACAAATGCCCAGCAGCTTGTTGAAGTCGAAAATCGCATCGTCCCTGGTGCAACAGGTGGCGACTGAAATCTACCTTCCTAATCCGAAGGCCGACTTCATCGAATACACCGAAGGGTTCAAATGCTCGGTCGCGGAGTTTGAAATCATCCGCAGCATGGGCGAGGAAAGCCGGATGTTCCTTATCAAGCAAGGCCACACGTCCATGATTGGGCGTCTTGATCTTGGCGGCTTTGATGATGAGCTGGCTATTTTGTCGGGCAGTCTCGATAACAACGAACTGCTGGATGAAGTCATTGCCGAGGTTGGCGACAACCCCGACAACTGGCTTCCAGTGTTCCACGAGCGCCGCAAGGCTCGCGTGGCGTCTTCAAAACTCCAAGTGGTGAGGTAATCAGCATGAAAATGAAAAAGGTTCTTCTCGGCGTCACGCTGTCGGCGCTGATGTCTTCGGCAGCGTTCGCGCAAATTCCCGTCACTGACGGCGCATCCATCGCGCAAAGCATCGCCCAGCAGGTCGAAACGATTGCGAAGTGGAAGATGCAGTATGACCAAATGATGAGCCAGATCGAACAGGCCAAGCAGCAATATGAATCGCTGACTGGCTCGCGCGGCCTGGGTACGATCATGAACAATCCCGCGCTGCGGGATTACCTGCCGAACGACTGGCAGGGTGTCTATGACGCCGTGAAAAACGGCGGCTATGACGGTCTGAGCGGCACGGCCAAGGCCGTGTACGACGCGAACAAGATTTTCGATAGCTGCGAGCGCGTCAGTGCAGGCGATCAGCGCAAGGCGTGCGAAGCGCGGGCCGTGAAGGCATCGCAGGACAAGGGCTTTGCCCTGGACGCCTACGACAAGGCCAAGGGCCGGATCAACCAGATTGACCAGCTCATGGCCAAGATCAACGACACGTCCGACCCGAAGGCCATCGCCGAACTGCAAGGCCGGATCGCGGCCGAACAGGCGAACATCCAGAACGAGCAAACGAAGTTGCAGCTCTACGCGATGGTCGCGCAGGCCGAAGAAAAGGTGCAGGCCCAGCGGCAACGCGAGATTCAGGCCAAGACCTGGGCGGCAAAGAAGCCCATTCAGGTGCAACCGCTGTCGTTCAGCAACTAAGCCAGTTGGCGACAGAAGCCGCGCCACCTGGTGCGGCTTCTGTCACCATAACCCGATGACGATGGGCAGCACGCCCGCTGTCCCCAAATAGGAGATTTACCGAATGAAAAAACTGACCGTTTTGCTGGTTGTAGCGGGCACGCTGTCGATGTTGGCCGGGTGCAAGGAAGACAAGCCGGAAACGCCGGCCGAAGTCGTTCAAACCGTGGACTGGTACAAGGCCCACAAGGCCGAACGCGCCGAAGTCCTGGCGAAGTGCAAAGCGAACCCCGGCGAGCTGGCCGCCACGCCCAATTGCGTGAACGCCAGCCGCGCCGATTCGTCCTCCACATGGAGCGCGAAGGGCGGCGGCATCAGCCCGGTCAAGCCATTGACGGCTGACGACATCAACAAGAAATAGGAGGGGACAGCATGGACCCGATGGTTTTTCAATTCATTGGCGAGACGGTCAAGAACGCGACGGATGCGTTCGTTCAACCGGCCGCGTCCAGCCTCATGTTTGCCCTGCAAATGGTCGTGCTGACAGGGGTAACGCTCTACATCACCATGACCGGGTACGCGATTTCGACGGGTGCCGTCGAATCGCCGTTTTGGACGTTCGTAAAGCAGTGCTTGAAGATCATCATCATTGCGTTCTTCGCCTTGACCGCTGACGGCTACATCAGCGGCGTGATGAGTGCCATCAACGGCCTGGAAGGCGGCTTGTCGCAGGCGATGAATTCCAGCGGCGGCACTCCGATGAACATCTATCAAGTGCTGGATCAGTCGATGGGCAAGGGCTTCGAGCTGGTCGGCATCTGCTTCCAGCGCGCCGACGAAGCCGGCTGGAATTTCGGCTCCGTCCTGGGCTGGGCCATCGCCGGTATCGTGGTGGCGGCTGGCACGGTGCTGGTCGCCATGCTCGGCGGCGCGGTCGTCATCGTGGCGAAGTTCTCGCTTGCGGTGATGTTCGCCCTTGGGCCTCTGTTCATCGTGGCTTTGATGTTCCCGGCCACGGCCCGGTTCTTCGATAGCTGGTTCTCCCAGGTCATGAACTACGTGCTGACCATCGTCATCATGGCAATCGTGATGACCTTCGCCATGAAGGCATACGACGCATTCATTGCCGGTGCTGACTTCTCCGGCGATGGTGACAGCAACCCGATGTTTGCAGCCTTGCAAATCGGCGCGCTGACGGGCGTTCTCTGCTGGATCATCCTGCAAGCGGGCGGCATGGCTTCCGGGCTGGCCGGTGGCGTCTCGATGGCCGCTATGGGCATCCGTCACTTGATGTCGCCGATTTCTGGCGGTCTGAACGCCGCGAAGACGGCGGGCAACATCGCAAACCCGATGACCACGCGGCGCGACATGCAATCGGGGATGATGGTCACGGCTCGCCGGGCAAACCATCTGGTCGCCGGGAACACGATGTGGAACCCAGCCTATCGGCAGCACGTCATGCAGAACATGGGCAAGAACTGGGGCAAAGCCACTGGCGGTTCTGTCAAGCAATAAGAGCGAAAAGGCCGTCCTGTTTTACCAAAAACAGGGCGGCTTTTTTTCGCCCGCCGATAACCAAGATAGGGCACTTTGGCCGCAAAGATAGTATAATCTGGCCTGCACCTGTCAACATCAATGAAGGACTCCGCTCATGAAGCAAGCATTTGTCGTCTTGTTGGTCGTCGCCCTCGCAGGCTGCGCGACTAACAAAGCGGTCTTGCCTTCTCTCGAAGGCAAGCCCCGCGTCAAGATCAACCAGCAAGCGCCCGTTCCTGCGGCTCCTGCACCAGTCACCAACGAAACCAAAGGGGAGTAACAAGCATGTTCGGAAAGAAACCTGGGGTGGAAACGCCCACTGACGAAAAACCTGTCTTCGAGCAGGCGATCAATTGGGAGTCCTCGCGGGTGCTCTCCGTTGAAAAATCTGAACGCCGGGCGTGGCGCGTTGCCTTCGCTTCGGTCGGTATTGCTGTCCTGGCGATTGCCGCCATCGCCATGATGATGCCGCTCAAAGAGTCGGTGCCCTACGTCATCCGCGTGGACAACACGACGGGCGTTCCTGACATCGTGACGGCCATCACCGACAAGGCGGTGACGGGCGATGAGGTCATGGATAAATACTGGCTCGCCCAATACGTGCGCGCCCGCGAAACCTACGACTGGTACACGCTGCAACGCGACTACAACACGGTCGGCCTGCTGTCCTCGGCGAACGTGGGCCAGGGCTATGCCCAGCTCTTTGAAGGCAAAGACGCCCTGGACAAGACCTACGGCAAGACGGTTCGCGCGACGGTTGAAATCCTGAGCGTGGTTCCGACCGGCAAGAACACCGGAACCGTTCGCTTCATCAAGACGACGAAGCGCGTCGATCAGGAAGGCGCACCGGGCACGGTGACGAAGTGGGTCGCCACGGTGGCCTATGAGTACCGCAGCACGGCGCTTATCAAGGAAAGCGCCCGTCTGGTGAACCCCTTCGGCTTTCAAGTGCTGACCTACCGCGTTGACCCTGAAATGGTGGGGAGCGTCCAATGAAACGACTCGCCTTGATTCTTGCGCTCTCGGCGGCCTTCGGTGCCGCCCACGCGGCCGACGTGCCGCAAGGCTCGAAGTTCGACAACCGCATCCAGTACGTGAACTACAACCCCGGCGACGTGGTTGTAGTGCGTGCGGTGGCCGGCCTCGGTGCCCGCGTCGTTTTCGCTCCTGGCGAAACGATTCTGGATGTCGCCTCGGGCTTTACCCAAGGCTGGGAATTCTCGGATCGCCGGAACATTCTCTACATCAAGCCGAAGTCGGTCGTCGTCGGCCAGGGCGTGCCAGCGATGGCACCGGAAGCGGGGAAGTGGGACACCAACTTGATGGTGACGACGAACCTTCGCATGTACGACATCGACCTGCACTTGCTGCCCAGCAACAACAGCGGCAAAGCGCCTGCGAACCGTGTCGCCTACCGCGTTGAATACCGCTATCCGGCCGACGAACTGGCGGCGGCAAAGGCGCTGGCTGAAAAGAATCGCGCACAAGCGAAGCTCGATGCCAAGCCCGAACCTCGGAACTGGAATTACTCGATGCAAATCGGGGACGCCTCCGAGAACATCGCGCCGACGATGGCCTACGACGACGGCCGTTTCACCTACTTGAAGTTCCCGAACAACCGGGACTTCCCTTCGGCGTTCTTGGTGGCTGCTGACAAGACGGAAAGCCTTGTGAACAGCCATATCGACCCGGCCGTGCCGGACACGTTGGTTCTGCAACGTGTGTCGAAGGAAATGGTTCTGCGCCTCGGTAACGCGGTCGTGGGTATCTACAACGACAGCTTCGACCCTGACGGCGTGCCAGCCAATCAGGGCACGACGGTTCCGGGCGTGAAGCGCGTCATCAAAGCCGGGGAGATCAACTAATGAGCAATCAAAACAATCCTGAACAGGCCGTTGATTCGCTGCCGGGCGAAGAACGCGGCATGCCCAGCGTCAACGAAACCGGGCCATCGACCGCGAAGCGCGGCTTGATCGTCATCGTCATTCTGTTGATCCTGTGCGCGGCCGGTGGCGTCGGCTACTGGAAGTACAAGAAGAACGCGGCCAAGGCCAGCGAGTCGGCGGCGCAAAAGAATTTGCAGCTCTCCAGCGCCGTACCAGCTCGCACGTTCCAAGAGCCGCCCGCGCCGAAAGAGGCACCGCCTCTGCCGGGCGCTGCGCCCGTTGTGCCGGCCCCATCGGGTGCGGCCCCTATCGGGGTAGCTCCGGCCCTTCCTGGCGCGTCTGGCGGCCCCGTAGCGTCCAATGGCAAGCCTGTTCCGCCCCTGGACAAGTCGGGTTCCTCTCTCATGGCCGTTGCAAGCAAGACGAACGCGGGCGGCAGTGAAGGCGGGCAACCGGGCGCGGGTGCAGGTGCCGGCAGCGGCGGCGACCTGGGCGCTTCGGGCGGCATGGCTGAAATGCTGACTTCGACGCGGACGGGCACGCGCAAGGCCGGCATGCTCGGCAACCGCAACTTCATCTTGGCGAAGGGCAGCTTCATCGACTGCGCCTTGCAAACGCGCCTGGATTCCACGGTGCCCGGCATGACTGCGTGCGTCATCACGCGCAACATCTACAGCGACAACGGCAAGGTGCTGTTGATCGAACGCGGTTCGACCGTGACGGGCGAATACAAGGCCAACATGCGCCAAGGCATGGCCCGCATCTTCGTGCTGTGGAGCCGCATCAAGACGCCGAACGGTGTCGTCATTCCCCTGGACTCGCCCGGCACCGACCAGCTCGGCGGCGGCGGTGTTCCCGGCTACATCGACAACCACTTTTGGCAACGCTTCGGCGGTGCGCTCATGCTGAGTTTGGTTGATGACGTGGCACGCGGTCTGACCTCCAACACCGGCAGCGGCGGCAACAGTCAGTTCAATTTCAACAGCACTGGCGATGCCACCCAAAACATGGCGGCGGAAGCGTTGAAGAACACCATCAACATTCCGCCAACCCTCTACAAAAACCAAGGCGAGCAAGTCGGTATCTACGTTGCCCGCGACTTGGACTTTTCGAGTGTTTACGATGTCGCAGCGCAATAACAGCAACGAATACATCGCTTCCGTTGACCGGGCCGCCTCGGTCAATTACCACCTTGAATTTGCCAAGGAATGGATGGAAGACCCGACCATCACGGAAATCTGCGTGAACCGGCCGTTTGAGGTTTTCTGCGAGCGGCAAAACGTATGGGAACGGCACGAAGTGCCGGGCCTGACGCAAGATCACTTGCTGTCGCTGGCTACGGCCACGGCCAAGTTTTCGAGCAACGACGTTTCGGAAAACCGGCCGATTCTCTCGGCCATCATGCCGGGCGGTGAGCGCGTGCAAATCGTGCTGCCGCCTGCTTGCGAGCATGGAACGGTGTCGGTCACGATCCGTAAGCCGTCATTCAATGTTCGCACCCTGGGCGACTACGACAAGCAAGGCTTTTTCAAGCACATCAAGCCGCTGACTGGCGACTTGACGGAGCAAGAAACGGAACTGGTGCGACTCAAGGAAGACGGGAACTACATCGACTTCCTGCGCCGGGCCGTCCAGCTCGAAAAGGTCATCGTGGTGGCCGGCGAAACCGGCTCGGGCAAGACCACCTTCATGAAAGCCTTGATGCAGGAAATTCCTGCTGACCAGCGCATCATCACGATTGAGGACGTGCCCGAACTGTTCTTGCCCAGCCATCCGAATCACGTCCACCTGTTCTATCCCAGCGAAGCGAAGGAAGAAGATAACGCGCCGGTCACGGCCGCCGCGCTTTTGAAAAGCTGCCTGCGGATGAAACCCACGCGCATCTTGCTTGCCGAGCTGCGCAGCGGCGAGACATTCGACTTCATCAACGTGGCCGCCTCGGGCCACGGTGGCAGCATCACAAGCTGCCATGCCGGATCGTGCGACCTGACGTTTGAACGGCTGGCCTTGATGGTCTTGCAGAACCGCCAGGGCCGCACACTGCCTTACCCGGTGATTCGCCGGCTGCTGTATCTGGTGGTGGATGTCGTGGTGCATGTCCACAACGATCTAACAGGCGGTGCAGGCCGGCACATTACCGAACTCTGGTATGACCCGATGATGAAGCGCGCACCGGCTCCGAAGGACTAAGGGGCATGCGGGCGAAGGCCATCAGCCAGGATCAGCGCGCCTTGTGCGCGCTGTTTGCGTTGGTGACAACGGATCTTCCTCGATCGCGCGATTCTGTCGCCATCGGGAACCCTCCGCGCTTCGCTTGGGCAACCGCTTCGGTTGCATCCCGCGTCGGTTCTTGCCCGACTGTCTGCGGGGGCAGGCGCTGCGGGCGTTGCCCTTGTCCTACCCCCTTGCCGATAGGCTCTATGGCCTCCATCAGCATCAAGGGTGAAGGCTTCGCCCGCCATCCTCACCCGTTCGGTGCTCGCCCTGCGGGCTGCGCTCCGCGTGCGGCCTCCGGTGTCGCCCTTGACGCCGATTCCAGCCAGGACACGGCCACGGCCCCGACGTGGACGGGAACGAAAAACCCGGCACGCTGGCCGGGTCGGTTTGGTGACGGCCGCGAGCTGGCCAGGTCGTCGCATCGTCACCAATCAACTGACCGGCAATCCTCGCCATTGGCGACAACTCTCTGCAACCTGGTGGCGTGGCCCGTCACCAATGCGCGATAAGGACTCAACTTATGGAAATGCCAAAGTGGCTTAAATGGGTGTTGGGCGTGGTGGTGTTCATCGCCGCCACGGTCGGCGCTGTCTGGCTGGCCGGCTTCTTCTTCTTCGCTTTCAGCAAGACGAACCCGTTCGGCAAAACCGACTTCTCGACGTGGTGGACGTACTGGCAGTTTTACCAAGCTGACCCGGTGATTGCGAAGCGCCTCAAGGTGTCGGGCATCGTGGCCGCCGTGGTGGCCTACGGTGCCCCCATCGTGGCACTGATTGCCGCTATGCGCGAAGTGCGTTCGCTGCATGGTGAAGCCCGCTTCGCCAATGCCGGCGAGATTGAAAAGGCCGGGCTGTTCGGCAATACCGGCATCATCATCGGCAAGCTGAAAAACCGCTTCTTGATGTTCGCGGGCATGCAGTTCGTCTTGCTGGCCGCGCCGACTCGCTCGGGCAAGGGCGTCGGAATCGTGGTGCCGAACCTGCTCAACTACAGCGAATCGGCCGTCGTCCTTGATGTGAAGCTGGAAAACTTTCTCATCACGTCGAAGTTCCGGGCCAAGCACGGCCAGGAAGTGTTTTTGTTCAATCCGTTTTCCAAGGATGGGCAAACGCATCGCTACAACCCGCTGGGCTACATCAGCGACGATCCACGCCAGCGCGTGACGGAAATCTTGGCAATCGGCTATGCCCTGTATCCGGGCGGCGGCAAAGACACGTTCTTTGACGATGCGGCTCGAAACCTGTTCCTGGGCCTGTGCCTCTACCTTTGCGAAACGCCGGCATTGCCGCGCACCATCGGCGAGCTGCTGCGCCAGTCCTCGGGCAAGGGCCAGCCCATCAAAAAGTATCTGCAAGACCTGATTACCGCCCGGAATTTCAGGGAAGAAACCACCATTGACGACGACGGCGAAGAAGTCGTGACGCTGGTTCCGATTGAGCAATGGGACGGCGAAGGCTTGCCGCCGCTGTCGATGGAATGCGTTGACGCACTGAACCGCTTCACGTCCACGTCGGACAACACCTTGTCGAGCATCCTGGCATCGTTCAACGTGCCGTTGACCATTTGGGTTAGCCCGCTGGTCGATGCCGCTACGGCCGCGAACGACTTCGACGTTCGGGACGTGCGCAAGAAGCGCATGACGATCTACATCGGCATTCCGGCAAACAAGCTGGCCGAAGCCGAGTTGCTGATTAACCTGTTCTTCTCGCAGTTGATTAACCTCAACACCGACGATCTGCTGCACTCGAAACCTGAGCTGAAATATTCCTGCCTGCTGCTCATGGATGAGTTTGCCGCGCCCGGCCGAATCGGCATCATCGACAAGGCAAACGCCTACATGGCCGGCTACGGTCTGCGGCTGCTGACCATCATCCAGTCGCCCGGCCAGATCGAGGCCGAACCACGCAAGGGCTATGGTCGTGAAAGCGCGCGCACGCTGATAACGAACCACGCTTGCCAGATCATCTACACGCCACGCGAGCAAAAGGACGCGAACGAGTATTCGGAAATGCTCGGCACCTACACGTTCAAGGCCAAGGGTCTAAGTCGCCAGCTCGGCGGCAAGGCGGCCGGTGGTCGAAGCGAATCCGAGTCGGATCAAAAGCGGGCGTTGCTCATGCCGCAAGAACTCAAGGAAATGAGTCAGCGGCAACAGATCATCAACCTTGAAAACACCAAGCCCATCAAGTGCGAAAAGATCGCCTACTTTCAGGATCACGTCTTTATCGACCGCCTCAAGTCGGTTGCGCCGTCGCTGGCAAAGCTCGGCAAGAAACTGCCGACGAAAAAGCAGCTTGAAGACTCTTGGGGTTCCGGTGAATGCGCCGTCGATGTGCCATACCTGAACCTTGATCTGCATGAAGCGGTCGTGCAGGCCCGCACGCGCGAACTGAAGCCGGCCGACGTGGCGAAGGGCATCGACCTTCGCACGCTGGCCCTGGACTTCTCCAAGGTGCCATTGCCCGAAGGTGCAGGCATCGAGCCGGAACAGGTGGAAGCGTTCGTTGACGGCTTCTTTGACGCCCTGGACGCGACAAACAGCTACGACGACAGCGAAGCGCCGGAAGTGGATGAAGACGGGGCCAGCGAACGCCCAAGCGATGACGAACTTGCGGCACTGGATGCGCAGGCGGCCGACGACGACGGGCAGGAAGTCGCGGTGAATAGCATTGAGCCGGCCGACGATGAACCGGCCGACGAATTGGTGACAAGTGCATCGAGGCCTGGCGGCGCTTCTGTCGCCAAGCCTGAAACGCACGCGGAACCTGAACCCGAACCGGATCACGGCCTTGGTCATGACCAAGCCGACATTGAGCCGGACGGGCCTACGGACGAAGACCTTGCCGCAATGATGGAAGACTTCACGCCACCCGATGACGGGATGATGGATGAAGCCGACATGCTGGCCGCACTGGATGAAATGGAAGCGGTGCCGGAGTATGTCGAGGAAGCCGAAAATGACGCGCCAATACTCGATTTGAGCGTGCTTGACAAGCCCCTTCCTTCAATCAAAAATGCGGAATAGGCATTGAATTTGGTCGTCGCTTTTTAAGCGGCGACTAATGCGGGCGCAGCCCAAGAGTGACTTTATCGAGAGTCACATTTTTTTATCGTTAGGAGCCAATCATGAATGAACGCACTGCCGGTTCTCCGGCTGTTCAACGTACTGCCAGCAACACCAAAGTTGTCGGCGGCTACTTGCACAAGATTGAAGAAGTGCCGAAGGAAGTTCGGGACTACGCAATCAACAAGCTGAACCCGGTTGATGCTGCCGGGGAACGCATCAAAGACGCCCAGGGCAACAACATCACCGCCCGCATTTCCACCGCAAAGGAAAACGGCAGCTACTACGGCCCCGTCATCCTGAACAATGAAAAATTCCTTGTTCAAGCGGTCGGCAAAGAACGGCTCTCGGCCGTGGTTCATCACAAAGACGACGTGGCTCTGCAAGGCGCTTCGCTTGCCCTGCTGGATGCCAAGAAGACGATGAACGGCACCAATGTTCAAGTCCACTACACCGGGGATAAGGCGAAGGCTTATCACTGGTCGGACAAGAGCAAGCAAGCGGCCGATCCTGCCAAGGACGCGCCAGAGAAAGCACCCCAGCAAGCGCCTGTGAAGGAAGCCATGAAGGCCGAAGACTTCATGAAGCAGGCCGCCGACTACGCCAAGGAAAACATCAAGAACACGAACCAGCGTGAGGCGTTCTTGAAGCACCTGGGCAACGTCACCGAACAGGCTTTCAACAAGCAGCCGGAAGCCACCAAATCCACGCCCGCGCCTGTGCAGGCTAAACAAGCCGATACCGGCATCGAACGATAAGGAGCGGGATCATGGCAGACACTTTTGATGTGGTTGTAGGCGCAAACAAAACGCGATACGCGAGCGCCAAAGAAGCCGGCGCGGCCTTTTTCGAGGCCGACATTACGCAACGCCCTGGCGTTATTCATGGCATGCCGGCTGGCCCCGGTACTGGCCCTGGTGGTAGCGGCCGTTTCATGGCCGAAACCGCCGTGCATGGCGAGTACGAAGACGGCAGCAAGCGCTACGTGAAGGGCTTGCCCTACTCCGACAAGGAAGCCGATAAGGACTTTCGCGCGGGCTATGTCGAAGCCCTGGACAAGTCGGTCAATGAACGCCTCAAGGCGGCCGATTGGGAAGCCGCGAAGCCGGCGCACCAGTCGGCAGCACCGAAGCTCGATCCCCGCCTTTATGACGATCTGGAACAGCTCTCGAAGAACGATTTCGAGAAAGCCGCCAAGGCTTGGGAAGAACACGCGCCGAAGGGCACTACCGGCCCTACCTTCGTTGATCGTGAATGGAAGCGTCAGAACGATGAAGCGAAGCAGATTGCGGCCGTGCTGGATGCGTCTGAACGCGGCCCGGCTTATGGCGTCATGACCTTGAACGACAAAACGGTTACGTCGATCCGCTTCGAGCGCAGCGAAAAGGACGGCGAACAGGCGTTCAACGTCTCGTTCCATATGGGCAACAAGACCGTGGGCAAGCTCAAGGACATTGACGCCGACACGCTGGCCGACTCGGTGGGCGACAAGAACGCCAAGGCCATCATGGAGCATGGCGAAGCCAAGGGATCGTTGAAGGGCGAAGCCCTGATGAACGAATACGGCATGACGCCGGAAGAAAGCGCCCGGCGCGCGGCCATGAAGGAAGCCCGCAAGGCCGTCGAGTTGATCCAGCTCGAACAGCTCGAACCTGACGCGGCCGACGAAAAAAACATGGTGGAGCCGGTCAAGGAAAAAGAACTTGAAGTGATCGACGGCAAGGAAGCCGTCGCCCGCGCGAACCTGCTTCGCCAACGGGAACGCGAGCAACTGGCCCGCGAACAAGAAGCCCTCGGCATCAAGGCCGAAGGCAAGCGCATCGACGTTGAAAACCTGTCCGAAAAGGCGCTGGAACAGGACGACGCGAACGACATCGCCGAACGGACTGGTGGCACCACTGACCGGGATTCGCAGCAGTTCACGGAACGCGAGAAAAACCGGCAAGTGGAATTGATGGAACAGGTTCATAGCCAATTCCGCGTTGCCGGGGCGAAGTTCTACTTCAAGGATCAGCCGGGCAAGCTCGCCATGAAGGACAAGGGCGAACGCATGGTGTCGGCCTCCAACGATGACCGAGTGGCAAAGGCTATGGCGACGATGGCCGAAGCCAAGGGCTGGAAAACCATAAAGGTTTCCGGCCATCCCGACTTTCAGCGGGAAGTCTGGATGGAAGCCAGCTTGCGCGGCATCGAGGCGCGCGGCTACAAGCCCACGGAACAGGATTTGAAGCTGCTCGAAGACAAGCGCGAACGTGCCATGCACAACACCGTTGAGCGTGACCAGACGGCCCGCGAGCGCAAGCCGGAACAGCAGCGCCAAGACGCCGGCCGCAAGACAGATTCAGCGCGCCAGGAACGCCCCGTAGCGGCCGACAAGGCCGAAGGCAAGGGGTTGGCAGGGCAGGCGGTCGAAACGGCCGCCAAGGTGGCATTGCGGGCCTACGCTGGCCGGGTTCTTGAACACGGCGCGGCGAACTTCAACCATGACCCGAAGGAAAAGCCGAACTACTTCGTGAAGCTGGCAACCGACCAGGGCGAAAAAACGGTTTGGGGCGTCGATCTGAAACGCGCCATGTCCGAAGGCAAGGTGAAGGCCGGCGACGATGTGAAGCTGGAATATCGCGGCAATACGCCTGTCACCGTGGAAGCTCTGAAACGGGACAAGGCCGGCAACGTCATCGGCAAAGAGGAAATCACGACGAACCGCAATCAGTGGGACGTGCAAAAGTCGGACAAAGCAAAGGTCGCCGAAGCCGTCGCCTCGGCCTTCATCGACTCCAAGGTGAAAGACCCTGCGCAACGTGAAGCCCTGAAAGCCGCTGTCGGCGCTCGCATGGCCGAACGTGAAAAGGCCAACAAGGTGCCAGCCGTGCCCGTGTACGACAAGGCAGCGCCTGCCAAGTCGCAGCAGCCGGAACGCACCGGGCCAGTGGTCGAACGCAACGCGGAGCGCACCCGATGAGCGGCCCGACGACGGCACCAGTGGACGGCCGCAGGGAATTGAAGCCCGAAGGCCACGAACTGCTTTTGATCGCCAACGAATCGCGCTTGCTCGATAAGGTGGTGGACGGCGCTTGGCAGTCGAATTACATCGGCTCGCGCGGCGGCCTTCCCAAAGGCTTGTATGACTTGACCGGCGCGGAACGGCCGGGCAAGACAGGGGCCACAAAGTCCTTTGAAGGCAACGTGCTGCACGTTGATAAAAAGCATGTGTATCAGCTCCAATCCAACGACAAAGGCAAGTTGAACATGGTTCGGCATGATCTTGCGTTGTACAAGGCACCGCCCGCCATCGGCACGATGACGAAGGTTGACTATGTGCGCGGCGCTGGGCAGGTCGTCGGCCGGGAGCAAACGCTAGAACGCTGACGCTGAATCTGTCTTGAAAATCGAAAAGCGCCTTGTCACACAAGGCGTTTTTCTTTTGTGCGGTCTGCGCCGTGGTGACGCCGCGGCGACCTGGCCAGCTCCTTTTTGTCGCCATTCCTGGCGGCCTTCTCGATGGTGACAGATCCCGCCGGCGCCGGCGGATCTGTTGTCACCAATCCGCACCGCCCGCCCTGCCCGCCTTCCTTGGTGACAAAACCCGCGCCCTGGTCGGCCCGGGTTGTCGCCAATGCTCTGCGCAAGTCATTTGCGCCGTGGCTGGGAATGCACACCACGGATGCGCAAGACAGTTTCAGCGCGCCTTATGATTACAAAGTGCTTGCCAAGATATATAATCTTGGTTCTACAACAAGCCACATATCGGAGTCACACAATGCGCAAATTGGTCGTTCTTTCCAGCATCCTAGCTTTGGCCGCGTGTTCATCGCCGCCAAAGCCGCCAGTGGTGGACGGGTCAAATCGTCACGCCGTCAACACTCCCGAGACAGCCGAAACGATTGCACTTCGTGCAAAGCTCGCGCAGGCAGAAGAAAAACTTCGCGTTGAACAGGCCCGGCCGGTGATTTCACCGGCCGTTTTGCAGCCTGCCCCGCCGCCGCCTGCACGCTCTCGCACGTTCAGCGTGCATTTCCCCTACAACGGCACGAATTTCAATCTGAGCGCCGACGACAGCGCGCAACTGCTGCCGCTGCTCGCCAAAGCGCGCCGAATCGAGGTTCGCGGACGCACGGACGGCCAACGTCCCAGCACTGCGGACGAAAAAATAGCCCTGAATCGCGCCCTGGCTGCGCAACGGTTCTTGATCGGGCAAGGAGTTTCACCGGCCATCATTTCGGTCAACTACGTGTCGGCCGGTGATTACGTTGCGGATAACTTTTCAGCGGTCGGACGCTCGCTGAATCGCCGCGTGGACATCGAAGTTTTTAACCAGTAGGAGGAAGATTTTCATGAAACGTCTCGCCATCACATCCGCGCTCGCCGCGATGTTCATCACGGCAGCGCCCGCGCATGCCGATGATGGCCTTTTCACGGGTGACGTGCGGCTCGCTTGCGAAGCCGTGCTTTGCCTGTCGTCGGGAACCCGGCCTAGCGAATGCACGCCGTCGATTCAGAAGTATTTCAGCATCACGGCAAAGAAGCTGTCGGACACGATCAAGAAGCGCAAGAGCTTCTTGAACCTCTGCCCGGCCGCAACGCAAGACGCGAAAATGGTCGCCCTGGTGGACGCGATCACCAACGGCGCAGGCCGTTGCGATTACGCCTCGCTGAATTCGACTCTGCGCGTGTGGAACAGCTACGAAGACGGCGCGGGCTACATCAGCAATGCCCTGCCTTCGTACTGCACGGCCTACAACGGCAACGCCTACACCGACATCAAGGCACCGCGCTATGTCGGCGTGCCTGAGCGCGGCGGCTATTGGGTCGAGGCCGACAAGTACGACGCAGCCCTTGCGGAATACAACCAGCGCATTGCAGCCGAAGACGCAGCACGGCGCGCGAACGACTACGGCGGCGGCGGCTCCTGAACCTCCGTGACTGGCCCAGCTCGCGGGCCGACAACCCAAGGGGAAAGCGGGCAACCGCTCTCCCCTGTTTTTTTTAGGATGGGCTAACTATGGAATCAGCAGATAACGAAACATCGGGCGGCATACCGTTCAATCAATATCGGCTGTCGTGGGTGGCATACGTCCGGGCCGTGGTGGTGTTCTTCTTCCTCTCGGCCCTGGCCGTCGCCCTGGGCGCGCTGAATCAGTCTTTGAGCGTCGTTGCCGTCCTGGCAGCACTGGCGATATTCGCCTATCAGGTGCTGTACCTGCGCAGCATGATCCTGTTCACCAACGATGACGGCGTTTGGCTCTTTCGCGGTGTCCTGCCCTGGAACAAAGGCATCATCGGCGTGAAATGGCGGGACATCGAGGACGCCGTTTTCTTCACCGGCTTTGTGAGCTGGGCTTTCAACTCCTATTCGATCCGCGTCGGCCATCGCTTCACGAAGGCCAGCGAACTAACAATTGCGAACGTGAGGGACGGCCGCAACGCTGTCGCCCATATCAACGAAGTCCACCGGGCCAGATTGGGCGATTCGTACCGCTGAAAAGGGAGAAACGCAAAAAAGAAACGCGGATGATCCGCGTTTTTTTTCGCCTGCTTACCGGGTCTGCTCGTCGCCCGGATTCGCCCTGCCCTGCTCCTGGCGTTGTGGCTGCTTTGGCTCCGTCTCGCGCTCGGCGGTCTGGCCGCCAGTGCCGCGCAAGCTCTGCACAAGCGCGTCATGCTTCGTCACGACTGGCGGCATGGTTTGCACCAGTCGAACGATGTTGAGGGCAATTTGCTTGTCCTCTGGCTCGCCGGTCGCCAGCGCCCGCGCGATCTGGCCGTATGCCTTCTGCGTGTCCTTCCGGGCCGCGCTGATATTGTCTTGCGCTGGGTTGGCGCGCTTTTTGCCTGTCTTCACCTCGGCTTCGGCGTCCTGCTTTCTCGCCCTGGTGACGCGGGCCGGCTCCTGGCGCTTGCCCTGCTGGAATTCGGCGTCAATGTGACGCACGGCCTGTTTCTCGGCCTTCTGCACCACACCCCGCGCCCGGCGCGGTGTCGCATTCGCTTCTATGCCCTGGTCGCGCAATTTCTCGGCGAACTGTTCTCGCCAATACTGCAAGTCGCCCTTCCTCGGGTTCAAACGGATGCCGTCATTGCCAACGGCCTTGACGGCAAGATGAACATGCGGGTGCTTCTCGTCGTCATGGGCGGCGAAAACATACTGGTGGTTGCCGAACTCCTGCTTGGCGAACTCTCGCGCGGCGTCCTTGACGGCCTGCCGGTCGGTGCCGGGCGGCATCGACAAAACGATGTTGAAGGCTTCCTTGCGCTTCTCGCCTTCGTAGGGAATGCCGATTTTTCCCTTTGCCCATGAGTCGCGCACGTCGCGCACGGCCTCCATGCCCTGGTGGATGTCGCCGTTTTCGTCCTCTATCTCCACCTCGCCATTGCGCGATATGTAGTCCATGTGCGCTTTGATGTGCTTCATGTTCTTGCCGCCGCCCGAGATTTTCACCATGACTTCGGCCGTCTTCTTGGCCGTCCTGGCTACCTTCTCTTTCGTGGCTGGCCCGCTCGGTGGCGAAGGCTTCGCGGCCCTGGTGGTGCCCCCGCTGCGGATGTTGCGGCCCTTCGACCCCTTGACCGGCGAATAGTGAAGGCGCTCGCCCCAATCCTTGATGATGCCGTCGATTACGGTCTTGCTCATTCGATGTTCCACCGTTCAAGGCTGGCACGAATGGCGGTGCTGACTTTCTCCGTATGCGCGTCGATGATCCCGCGCAGCCGTTCGATTGATTCAATCGTGACGGAATCGCGCCGCCCCTCGTTCATGGCCTTGGCTACTTGGTTGAGGTTGCGCCCGATGGCAAGCAACTGATAGTTCGACTCGCCCAGCGCGTCGATTTCCTTCATGCCGAACTGTGGTTCGCGCGTGAGGCCCGCCCGGATCGCGTCAATGATCCACCGACGTTGTGAACAACGCTCAAGGTTGGCGCGCTCTTGCACGGCCGCCTTTTCGGATTTGGTCATGAGGATTTCAAACCGCACCTTGGGTTCGTCGTCGGGCGCTTCGCCCGTCTGACGCAAGGGCGGCGGTGGATTCTTGGCCGCCTTCGCTAACTGCTGCTCGATGGCCTCTTTCAGAGCTGCGCCGGGCTTTTTCCCCAGGGCTTCGCAATAGTCCGACCACGGTTTCTTCAACGCACCCAGGTACAGGTTCAGATAAGGGTTCTCTTTCTCCATAACGGGCTTCCAAGGTCAATGACAACAAAAGTGGGGGGGAACAAAGCGCGGACTACGCGCGTACTATACCGGCGATTAGCCTATCCTGCAATAGCCCACACCCCCCCACACTTTTGGTCATGACCAAGCGTTTTTTGCTCTTGGGATTGATAACGTGGTCTTGAAAGCGCCCGATAGAACCATCTGTGCGGGATTTCAGGCACGGATTGTTCTCGGGCAAAAAAAAACCGCCAAAACTTGGCGGTATCGGTCACGTCTAATGCGGCCTACTCCGTAGGCCGGCATTCCTCTTTCAGCAGCCGGGAACCGACTGCAAGCCCTCTACGCTGGAACTGGCCCTGTGCGAGTTCAAGCGCGTACTTGGCGGGCTTCATCGACAAATGGTATTCGTCGGAATGGGGCGTCATGTCCTCGATGGCAAACAAAGTTCCATCCTCGGACACGAACGCGATAGATAACGGAATTCGGGTGTCTCGCATCCAGAAGGCCAGCTTGCCCGGTGGGTCAAAGGCGAACAACATTCCCGGCCCGGCATCGTCGCGGTTGGAAAGTCCTTTCGCCTGCTGGGCCTTCGTTCGTGCAACGGGAACGCCGCGAAGCTGGACGTTCCCGGTAAAAGACAGGTCGCATACTTCGGCCACGTCGGCGGCTTGCGCTTGCTGCCTGCTGGCAGCAAACGCAAGCAACGCACCGGCCACGATCAAGCCGGCAGCGCCTTTCAGGATCGCCGGTTTCATGGTCATTTCTCGGCTTCGGTCAGCAGGTTGATTTTGCAAGCGCCCGCATCTACCTCTTGATCGCCGCCGCCGTCCTCGAAGCGAATGTGAATCAGGCCGGCAGTGGTAGGGCGACGATTCAGCAAAACGGCCGCCGAACGCCCGTCGAACTCCACCAGCAAAAGCGGCTTGCTCATGCGGTCGGGATCGGACACGGCCCGGCCCTTGGGCCAGCTTGTCAGCTCGCCGGTATCACGCCCGCCGTCGCCTTCCTCGCCAGCGCCTGCACCTTCGCCCTGGTCTTTTTCGCCGCCCTTCTTGCCGACCGGCTTGGTCTTGCTGCCTTCGCCTTCGGCTTCACCAGCGCCGCCACCGTTGCCGCCCTGGCCTTCGCCAGCGCCGCCCGAAATTTGGTCATGACCAAATTTCGAGGCTTCGCCGTTACCCGCCTGCTCGCCGCTTTGCTGGCCTTCGCCAGCAGCGGGAGCCGGGGCGGGCTTCTTCTTGCCCTTCAACTCGTCGGCCAGATCAGCAACGGTCTTGCGCGTAATCTCCACTGCATCGGCGCACCATGCTTCGACTTGCTCGGGGAACTTCTCATGCAAGCCGCGCAGCTCGTACAGGGTTTTAGGCGACGTGCATTTGCCGTTGCTGTATGCGTCTTCGATGCACGCGGGCGGGTCGATCAAGGCAAGGTGCTGGGTGATGATCGCGCCGTCTTTGCCCAGGTTCTTTGCGATGGCCTTCTTCTGGTCGCCAGCGTCCAAACGCTTCTTGATGAAAAGCGCAAGCTCCATCGGCTTCAAGTCGTCGCGCTGGATGTTCTCAATGACTTGATCGTAGTCATCGTGCGCCTCGTCAACGAATGCCGGGATGGTCGCCCGTCCAGCCGCAAGCGAACCACGATAGCGGCGCGCGCCAAAGTTCAACATCCACTTGCCGGGCTTGCTCGGATGGGTGCGAACCGATACCGGCGTCTTCACGCCTCGCGCCCGAACGCTGTCGGTCATTTCCTGCATGGCCTCGGGCGTGAACTCCTTGCGCGGCTGGTCGGGGTCTTCCTCGATGTCGGCAAGGGGAATGTCCAGCGGCTTGCCGGTCGGCTGCGCCGCCCCGGCCACGGCCGGGGCAGTGGGCTTTTCTTCCAGTGCGGAAAGGTCGAGTGCCATTTATTGAACCTCCATGATTGAAGCGATTTTTTCAAATACCGGCTTGATCTGCGCCCACGCATCGCGGCCGCTGGTCTTGCCGAGTTTCCAAACTGGCACGCCTGCGGCCTGGGCTTCGGGCACGGCCGTAGTCTTCTTGATCGCGGCAAAGCCTGCATCCATCGGGATCAGCAGCTTGGCGAAGTGCGTCGAAAGCTCGCGGAAGTTATCGCGCTGGAAGGGCGTCGGCTCCACCAGATTCGGCAGGATGCCAATCAATTCCAACTTGGGATTGATCGCGGCCTTGATCTTGCGAATGCCGATGGTGTCGTGATTGAGCAAGTCGCCGATACCGTCGATGGCTTCCTGGTTCAATTGCAGCGGCGACAGAACGTAGTCGCTGACCACCAGCGACGAAAGCTGTCGAATGTCCGGGTTCGGGTTGGTGTCGATGATGCAAACGTCAAAGTCGTTATGCACGGCTTGCAGAAACGATTGCAGGTTCGACGCGAAGCTGTTGTGCCTGTCGGCCTGCTTTTCCATTTTCAGCAGCTCGGCGTTATCAGCCGCCACCAAGACAAATTCAGCGTCTTCCACGCCGCCGACCTTGTGAGTCAAAAGGCGGCTGGCCGGCATCTGCGACACGGTGGCAATGCCTCCGGTCTTGATCGCCTTCGAGCTGTTGCGTTGGTGGTCAAAGTCGATCACCAAAACGCGCTTGCCCATGATGAGGTGAAAAAAGTAGGCCAACTGGACGGCCACGGCCGACTTGCCCACGCCGCCCTTTTGGTTTGCGAGAACTGTAGTTTTCATGCCCGAATGCTCCTTAAAAAAGTCCGAACCGTTGTCGGTGAAGTGGATACGCCGTTTTCTTTGAGAAACGCCACGATCTGGTCAACCGTGTAACCCTTGTCCCGAAGGGTCTGCATCTGCGCGGAATACGGCTCAAGTGCTGAACTCGCCAATTTGGGTTTTTCCCGGCTCATGAATTCTTCAATGCGCAGGTCTTCGGCCTTGGCGAGAAAACGGCCACGAATCACGTTCGCTTGCTGCGGTGACATCGTGTGTGCCGCTGCCGCCTCGGACAGCGACACACCTTCAACGATCAACGCCTTTGCAACGCCCAAGGAACGCTCTGACCATCTTTTGCATTTGGACGCCACGCGCTCAAATTGCGCGGCATCCATCCTTGGGGCAGGGGATGTCATGAGTTATTCACCCGCCCGGCTGAACTGGTCGCGCTTCTCTTTGCCCGGCGCACCGAATGCGAAGTCTTCCACGATGAAGTTGTAGCCGTACACGGTTTCGCCGTTCTTCTCGTAGTCGTTGTTTTCGACGCGGTAGTCAATGATGAGTTGATCGCCCTTCAAGGCGTTCTTTGCGATGGCCTCGGCCTTCGCGCGGAAGGCGGTGAACTGGATCGCAACGGCACGTTCGCGGGTCTGGCCGGTGTCCTTGTCCTTGCCTGCGTACTCGTTCGCAATCAAGGTGAAACGCGCCACGGCGCGGTCGCCAGTGCCGGTTACGGTGGCCGGCCGGGCAAGGTTGCCGACAAAAACATTCTTCTGCATGGTGTAGCTCCTTCGGTTCGCGCGGCCAGGATTGACCGTAAGCACATTATAACACCCATAAAACAAACGATGCAACAACGATAAAACAGAATAAAACAAATGAGAAACCGCAAAGGGCAGGGCAACCCCTAGTAATAGGCGGCTTTTGCGGCAATCGCCAGCAGCAGACACCACGGAAAACCGCCACGCGAACGCAAACCGCCATAGAGCGCGATTTAAGCGCCTTTCGCCCTTGCCGCACCCTCGGTATCGGGACAGTCGAGAAAAGGCCGTGGCGGGCCTCCTGCGCAGGCTACGGGGCACAATCGAGGGCAGGGCAAGCCCCTTCTTCCTGATAGACGGTTTTTTGCGGCCTCTCGATCACCACGAACCTTTCCGGCATGGCGCGCACACGCGCCGGGCTGAGCGGGCGGCCGACTTGTCGGCCGGGCGTGATTTGTCCCGGTCTTAGCGCCCCGCAGGGGTGGCCGCTTGCGGCCATGCCGGCCGGCTTGCCGGTCGGGACGCTTAGACCATGC
>Ga0209369_1000380_pt1 | contig 70398 bp, 67 predicted proteins | sample EBPBio142010_DNA_FD_185865 | JGI IMG/M metagenome (GOLD analysis project Ga0209369, IMG submission 185865) | Wastewater treatment Type I Accumulibacter community from EBPR Bioreactor in Madison, WI, USA - Reactor 1_10/4/2010_ DNA (SPAdes)... | ecosystem: Engineered > Bioreactor > EBPR >...
CGCGTTTGGACACATGGGAGGCGCTGCTTGCAGGGCTGTCGTCGTCGGTGGCGGCGGTGCGTGCATCAGACCGTGAGGGCTGGATTAGGCACTGCGGATACCACACACCCGCTCACGCTTAGCTATACTTCGTCGCGCCTGCGCCCTCGTTTTGCTCCTTGCCGCTGTGCCCGCATGGGCGCAAAACGTGCGGCTTCAGCTGGTGGATCACATCGTCGGGAGTGCGCTGCTGCACAACACGCCGCTGCCTGCGGGGACGAAGGGATAAGGGATGCCGTCTGCGCGCCGTTTCAGCGGTCTCCACGCGAAGTTTCCGGGGCTGTTTTAGCACCGGACGAAACCTGCGGCACGAGCCGGGTTTTGTGGGACAATTCCGCTCCGTATGAACCTCCAATCGCTCGTTCACCGCAAGGGTGCCCGCCTCAATCCGAACCGGACGCCTCGGCCCGTCACGGACACCAGCCCGCACGCGGTGGTGATCGGCGCGGGGGTTGGCGGGTTGGCCGCTGCCATCCGCCTGGGCGTGCGTGGCTACCGGGTGACGGTGATCGACCGCCTCGACCAGCCCGGCGGACGCGCCCGCGTCTTTCGGCAAAACGGATACACGTTCGACGGCGGCCCAACGGTGGTGACGGCACCGTTTCTCTTCGAAGAACTCTGGGCACTCTGCGGCAAACGCCTCGCCGACGACGTGACGCTCCGCGAGGTCACGCCCTTCTACCGCATCCGCTTCGACGACGGCACTACGTTCGACTACACCGGCGACCCGGAGGCGATGCACCGCGAGATCGCGACGTTCGCGCCGGGTGACGTGGAGGGCTACGACCGCTTCTTCCGGCAGTCCGAGAAAATCTACGGCGTGGGCTTTGAAGAGCTTGGCCACGTCCCGTTCTCCAGCCCGCTCGACATGGTGCGAATCGCTCCGGCGATGGCCCTTTTGGAGAGCCATCGTACCGTATACGGCCTCGTCTCGAAGTACGTCAAGCACCCCAAAATCCGGCAAGTGCTGTCGTTTCACCCGCTGCTCGTGGGGGGGAATCCGTTTAACGTGACGAGCATCTACACGCTCATTGCCTTTCTCGAGCGCCGCTGGGGCGTATGGTACGCGATGGGCGGCACCGGCTCGCTGGTGAACGGCCTCGTGGGGTTGATCAACGGTCTGGGCGGGACGATCCGGCTGGGCGAGACGGTGGAAGAGATCGCGATTGACACGTCGGGGAAGAAGCCGCGGGCCTCGGGCGTCCGGCTGGCGACGGGCGAGACGATCCCAGCGGACCTCGTCGTCTCCAACGCCGATGCCGCGTGGACGTACAAGCACCTCGTGCCCGCGAGCGCACGAAAGACGTGGACAGATCAAAAGCTGGAGCGCACGCGCCTTTCGATGGGTCTGTTCGTGTGGTACTTCGGGACGAGGCAGCAGTACCCGGACGTCAAGCACCACACCATCCTGATGGGACCGCGCTACAAGGAACTGCTCGAAGACATCTTCGACCGGAAAATCCTCGCTGACGACTTCTCGCTTTACCTCCACCGTCCCACTGCTACCGACCCGTCGATGGCCCCCGTGGGCTGCGACGCGTTCTATGTGCTCTCGCCTGTGCCGCACCTTGGAGGCGGGGTTGTATGGGACGCGGAGCAGACCGAGCGCTACCGCCAAAAGATTGAGCGGTATTTGGAAGAGACGCTGCTTCCCGGTCTCTCCGACGTGCTCGATGCCAGCGTGACGCTCACGCCGCAAGGCTTCTTGGACGACTACCTGTCGTTCAAGGGCGCAGCGTTCTCTATCGAGCCGTCGCTCACGCAGAGCGCGTACTTCCGCCCGCACAACGCGAGCGAAGACGTGGACGGCCTCTACCTCGTGGGGGCGGGCACGCACCCCGGCGCAGGGTTGCCTGGTGTGCTCTCGACCGCCCGCGTGCTTGACACGCTTGTGCCGGATGTGGGGACAGAATGAGGCTTCCGGTGCCCAGCAGACGAAGCGATTGGTGCTCGGGGGATGGATTCTGGGCAGCCCGCGGATCGGGCGTTGACGTCACCGCTGCGGCATTCCAGATGCCGAGGCGACGATGGGAAAGACGGATTTGGGGGAACGGTGAGGCGCGTGCCCGGCGCGTTCGCCGTCCGTCTGGTGCGCGAGGGTTGATCGCGTAGAGACGGAGTTGGGCGTGGAGACGCCCCACTGGGACGTCTCCGTTACGAGGTTGTGGTCGGTTTGCGTCTCGCACGCGGCCTTGATGCAGTAAGGCGCAGATGCAGGCCTGCTCGGGCGGCCATCGTTACAAGCGCATCCAGCGAAAGATCGGTCACGCGCCCACGCACGAGCGCTGAGATGCGGGCCTGCGTGGTGCCAAGGTGCTTGGCGGCGACCGTCTGCGTCCACCCTTGTTCGCGGATAAACGACGCCAACGCAGCCGCAAGGTCGGCGCGGGCAGCCAGCGCAGCAGATTCGCTTTCGTCAAAGCCGAGCGCGGAGAAAAGGTTGCCTTCCACGCGAACCCCAACGGGCGAGCCGTCGGAGGCATGGATCGGCGTTTCGCTATGGAGAGACATATCGTTGGATGGTGATTTCAATGCCAACTGGTGCGATTGAGGGCGGCGGCGGATAGCCACAGATCAGACCAAAGCGCATTCGGCCAAAAAGCCCGATAACGCTCTGTAAAGAGGTTTTTGGTCAAGGCGGTGCGATTGAGGGCTTGCTGCAAATGAAGAGGGGCAGGCATCTTTCAATGCCAACGGGTGTATTCTCATTCTGAGTAGAATAAGAGGCAGGCAAATTTTTTTACGGGTGCTCGTTTGCCCGAAGGTCGCGAAGTTCCGCATAACGGCGGCGTCCGGCGTCAAGGTCGGCTTTGGAGGTCTTCGGCGTCTTCTTCTCAAAGGCGTGCAAGATGTAGACCGCCTCGTCAAACTTGGCGACGTAGAACACGCGGTGAGCGTTGCCGTCGGTACGAATCCGAAGTTCAAAGACGCCCGCACCCACATCCGGCATCGGCTTGAAATCCGACGGCATTCCGCCGCGCTGCACGCGGTCGATTTGGAACCCTACGTCTTGCCGGGCTGGGAGCGGAAAGTCGCGCAGATCGTCCAAGGACGATCCGAGGAAAACAACGGACTTCGGAGACGAGGGCATGGGATTATATATCGGTGTCAATATATGAGGTTCCCCGGCGACGATGGTGTCTTTGCGGGCGAAGGTTGGGCGCGGCGCGAGCGGAGGAGCGATTGGTTCGGAATGGCGTTACCTTGCCCGATTCACTTCCTCCGATCTGTGCCGATGGCCACGAAAACCGCCACCGCTCCCCACGCGCACACGCTTCCGCGCAACCCCGGCACACCCCTCGACCTTGGGGCCGTCGAAGACGTGCGCGTCAACCGATCCGCCATCGAGCGCCGCGCCGCCACGCTCGCCACGCGCCGCACGGTCAAGAAAAACCACCAGGCCGCGTGGCTGCTGCAGGCCGTCCGTTGCATGGACCTGACGACGCTCAGCGGCGACGATACGCCCGGCACGGTCCGCCGCCTCTGCGCCAAGGCGATGCAGCCCATCCGCCCCGATCTGCTCGACGCGCTCGGCGTGAAAGAGCGCATCACCACGGGGGCCGTCTGCGTGTACCACGCCTTCGTCGAAACCGCCGTCGAAGCGCTCGAAGGCTCGGGCATCCCGGTCGCCGCCGTCTCCACGGGCTTCCCGCACGGCCTCTCGCCGCTCGAAACGCGCCTTGCCGAAGTCGAGGCGAGTGTGGCGGCAGGAGCCAGGGAGATCGACATCGTGATCTCGCGCCAACTCGTGCTCACGCAGAACTGGGAGGCACTCTACGACGAAGTCCGGGCGATGCGCGAGGCCTGCGGCGAGGCGCACATGAAGGCGATCCTCGCGGTGGGCGAACTCGGCACGCTCCGCAACGTGATGAAGGCGAGCGTGGTGTGCATGCAGGCCGGATCGGACTTTATCAAGACGAGCACCGGCAAGGAGACGGTGAACGCGACGCTTCAGAACAGCCTCGTGATGGTGCGCGCCATCCGCACCTACTTCGAGCAGACGGGCCACTACGTCGGCTTCAAGCCGGCGGGCGGTCTCCGCACGGCCCGCAACGCCACCGACTGGCTGATCCTGATGAAGGAAGAACTGGGCGTCCGCTGGATGCAGCCGGATCTGTTCCGCATCGGCGCGTCGGCGCTGCTCTACGACATCGAGCGCCAACTCGAACACGCCGCCTACGGGCGCTATGCCTCGCTCTCGTACCAAGCGCTCGGCTGATCCTGCCCTTGTACAGACGCCCTACTGGGGCGTCTCTACCTCTATTTGCTATGACCATCTCCTCCATCCTTCAGACCCTCGACTACGGCGTGGCTCCTGAATCCGACACCGCCGCCCGCGAATGGATTGCCGCCCACGACGGCACCTTCGGCCAGTACATCGACGGCAAGTGGCGGGCCGGCGCGTCGCACTTCGACGCCTTCTCGCCGTCCACCGGAGAGCCGCTCGCGAAGATCACGCAGGGCACCGAGGCCGACGTGGACGATGCCGTCAAGGCCGCCCGTCGCGCCTACAAGACGTGGAGCGCCACGCCGGGGCACATCCGCGCGCGCTACCTCTACGCCCTCGCCCGCGCCATCCAGAAGCACAGCCGCCTCTTCGCGGTGCTGGAAACGCTCGACAACGGCAAGCCCATCCGCGAAACCCGCGACCTCGACATTCCGCTCGTGGCGCGTCACTTCTACCACCACGCGGGCTGGGCCGAGATCATGGCCGAGGCGCTGCCGGGCTACGGGCCGGTGGGCGTGGTCGGGCAGATCATCCCGTGGAACTTCCCGCTGCTGATGCTCTCGTGGAAGGTGGCCCCGGCGCTGGCGATGGGCAACACGATCGTGATGAAGCCCGCCGAGTTCACCAGCCTCACGGCGCTGCTGTTCGCCCAGATCTGCGACGAAATCGGCCTGCCCAAGGGCGTCTTCAACCTCGTCACCGGCGACGGTGCCACCGGCGCGGCCATCGTCGCGCACGAGGGCGTGGACAAGATCGCCTTCACCGGCTCGACCGAAGTGGGCCGCATCCTCCGGCGCGTCACCGCCGGGACGCCCAAGAAGCTCTCGCTCGAACTCGGCGGCAAGTCGCCGTTCGTCATCTTCGACGACGCCGACCTCGACAGCGCGGTCGAAGGCGTGGTGGACGCCATCTGGTTCAACCAAGGGCAGGTGTGCTGCGCGGGCAGCCGGCTGCTCATCCAAGAGGGCATCTACGACCAAGCCATCGCCAAGCTGCGCGCCCGGATGGAGAAGCTGCGCATTGGCGATCCGCTCGATAAGGCCGTGGACATCGGCGCGGTGGTCGATCCCGTCCAGAAAGACCGCATCAGCGAACTCGTGCAGCAGGGCGTGGACGAGGGCGCGACGCTCATCCAGCCGTCGTGGGCCGTCGAGATGGGCGGCGCGGTGTCCAACGCGGGCGGCGACGGCGCGCCGGCGAGCCGCTCGGAAGGCGCGGCGCTGGTCAAGGCCAACGGCTGCTTCTACCCGCCCACGCTGCTCACCAACGTTGGCCCGGCCAGCACCGTCGTGCAGGTCGAAATCTTCGGCCCCGTGGCGGTGGCGATGTCGTTTCGCACGCCCGAAGAGGCCGTCAAGCTCGCCAACAACACCCGCTACGGCCTCGCCGCGAGCGTGTGGAGCGAGGACGTGAACCTCGCACTCGACGTGGCCGGGCAGATCAAGGCGGGCACGGTGTGGATCAACTGCACGAACGTGTTCGACGCCGCGAGCGGCTTCGGCGGCTACCGCGAGTCCGGCTACGGACGCGAGGGCGGCAAGGAGGGCCTCTACGAATACGTCAAGGCGGTGGAGACCGACAAGAAGAAGGCGTCGGCGGTGAAGTCGGCCACGCTCGTCGAAACCGGCGGCGAAGGCTACGACGCTGCGACGATGATTGACCGGACGGCCAAGCTGTACGTCGGCGGCAAGCAGGCGCGTCCGGACGGCGGCTACTCGCTGGCGGTGGTGTCGCCGTCGGGCAAGCGCGTCGGCGAGATCGGCCTGGGCAACCGCAAGGACGTTCGCAACGCCGTCGAGGCCGCCCGCGCCGCGCAGGGCAAATGGGGGACGGCCTCGGGCCACGCCCGCGCCCAAGTGCTGTATTTCCTCGCCGAAAACCTCGCCGCGCGGGGCGAAGAGTTCGAACAGCGCCTCCGCGACCAGACCGGCATGACGGCGAACGAGGCCAAGGCCGAGGTGGAAGGCGCGGTGGACGACCTGTTCCGCGCCGCCGCGTGGGCCGACAAGTACGACGGCGTCGTGCACGCCGTCCCGATGCGCTCGGTGACGATGGCCGTGCCGGAAGCGCTGGGTGTGGTGGGCATCGTGCTGCCGGATCGGCATCCGCTGCGGGGCCTCACGGCGATCGCGGCGATGGCCGTGGCGCAGGGCAACGCCGTGGTGGTGGTGCCGGGCGCGTCGGCTCCGCTGACGGCGACGGACTTCTACCAGGTCCTCGATACGTCGGACGTGCCGGGCGGGGTGTTCAACCTCGTCACCGGCCGCCGCGACGAACTGGCCAAGACGCTCGCCGAGCACGACGACGTGGACGGCATCTGGTACGCGGGGCCGCAAGAGGGCCGGGCGGCGGTGGAGTCCGGGTCGATCCACAACATGAAGCGCACCTGGACGATGCCCGCCGACGCCGAGTTGCCGCGCACCGACGAGACGCTCCGGCAGGCCACGCAGGTGAAAAACATCTGGGTGCCCTACGGCGCGTGACTTCGCTCGCCCGGTCAGGGCCGCCAACCCTGACCGGGCGTTTCAGCGGCAGAGAAGCGACAAATCGGCGTTGCCGCCGGAGAGGAGCACGCCGACGCGCCTCCCGCGCAGATCGCCCGCCGCGCCGGTGAGCACAGCGGCGGCGGCAAGGCAGCCCGTCGGCTCGACGACGAGTTTCATCCGCTCGGCGAAGAAGCGCATCGTCTCCAGAAGCGCCGCGTCGGGGACGGTCACGATGGCATCCGTCACCTGTTGGACGAGCGGAAAGGTGAGGCGTCCAAGGCTCGGCGTGCGCGCGCCGTCGGCAATCGTCGGCGGCTCGTGGACGGTTTGGAGGACGCCCGTCTCGAACGACCGTTTGGCATCGTCGGCGGCCTCCGGCTCCACGCCGATCACCCGGCACGACGGCGCCACCGCCCGCGCCACCAACCCGCATCCCGAGAGCAACCCGCCGCCGCCCACCGGCACGACGAGCGCGTCGAGCGGCCCCGCGTCTTCAAACAACTCCAGCGCCGCCGTGCCCTGTCCCGCGATCACATCGGCGTGGTCGTAGGGCGGAACGACCGCCAAGCCGCGTGCCTCCGCGATTTTCCGGCCCACGTCTTCGCGAACCTGCGTGTTGCGGTTGTAGAAGACCACCTCCGCGCCGTAGCCTTGCGTGGCCGCCGCCTTCACCGCGGGCGCATCTTCGGGCATCACCACGACGGTTGGGATGCCGAGCAGTTGCCCGGCCAGCGCGATGCCTTGCGCGTGGTTGCCGGACGAAAACGCGAGCACGCCGCGCCGCTTCTGCGCATCGTCGAGGCGGACGAGAGCGTTGTAGGCCCCGCGAAACTTGAAGGCCCCGACGCGCTGGATGTTTTCCGGCTTGAAGAAGGCCGTCGCGCCGGTGCGTTCGTCGAACGTGCGGCTGGTCAGAACAGGCGTGCGGTGGGCGATGCCGCGCAGCCGTTCGGCGGCGGCCTGCACGTCGGCAAACGTGGGAAGCATGGGGAGCGGAATCAAACCAAACGGGACCGCCCTCCGAAGAAGACGGCCCCGGAAAGGTAGGGCAGGACGAGCCGATCAGAGCGCCGGGGGAGCCTCGCCGGAGCCGGTAGAGGGTTGTGCGCCGATGGTCTTGTCGGTGGCCGGGCCAGCGGACGGAGCGCTGTCTGCCGTCGGCATCGGCGGGGGCGTTGCGCTTTGCTGGAAGTCGGTTTTGACGTCTTGGGCGGCCGCGCGGGCCTTGTCGGCCATGTCGCGGGCAGCGGCTTGGGCGCGGTCGGTGGCGTCGCGCACGAGGTCGGCAGGACGGTAGGTGCGGGATTCTTCGGCAACGCCGTCCTTGTCGGCGTCGCGCTCGACGACCACCTCCACGTCGCTCACGAGCGCGGCAATCGCTCCGATGGCGGCGAAGACGGGGGCGAGCACGACGGCGGCAAGCGCACCGCCGACGCCCACGGTGAGCGGAAACTCGATGAGCGTCCGGTTGTCGTTGCGGATGATGATGCGGCGGGCGTTGCCCTCGTCGATGATCTGGCGAACCTTGTCCATCAGCTGGGTGCCTTGGACGCGGAATTGTTCGGTAGTGCGGCGGAAATCGCTCATGGGTGGTCGGAGATAAGATGAAGGGTGGACGAACACAACGGGTGCTACGAGAGCACCGGCGAAAGGTTGGACAGGGAGCCGATGCGTTACAAGATATCCGCTATGCCTTGCAGTCGGGCTTGGTGGATGCCCTGTGCGAACCTAAGGTCACCGAGGCTTGGTTTTGCGATGTCCATCGTCTGCGGTGCCGCCCATGCTCCTCGTTGATGCGCACCGTTTGGTGCGTTCGTAAGGCCACGCTCGTCGTGTTCATGCGCCGGCCCAACCTTTTCCCCTTTCGCGAGGCATCGCGTTGCAGCACGGCAGGTTGTCGCTTTCCGAAACGGCGGCCCGACTTTGTTACGGGCAGAAGTCTTTCGGGGGCTGTACCTTGCCTCGTCCGTTGTGCTCTTGATGCGTCGCTACCTGTTTCCGGTGCTGGCCGCCACCGCTCTGGCCGGCTGTCTGAACCTCTCGGCTCGTCCGCCGCGCACGTCGCCGTCGGCGCCGGGCATCGATGCGGTGCGGGCTCAGGCGGCAGCCCAGCAGGCCCCGGCAGGCGGGGTGGTCTTCTTGAGCGAGGCGCTGCGCACGGCTCGAACCCAACCGCTTCGCCTCGGGCGCGGGCACGTCGTTTTCCTCTCCTCCGGTTCGGCGGCAATGGGTTACGTGGCCGGGCAGTACCCGCTGCGGGCGTCGGAACTGATCGTGGTGGCCGTTCCGGTGCACGCCTCGGGGCAGGCCCTCGGCGCGTGGGCCGAACTCTCCCGCATCTACGCGGCACTCGCCGGGGCGTACGTCTTTCCCGAGCGAACAATGCTCTTCGCCGCGCTTCCGGGCGATCCGGTAGAAAGCCTTGCCCGCTTCCTCGACGGGGCCGATTGGCCTGCCGGTGCGGTGTCGGGCGTGGCGATGCTCGGGCTGCAACCCAACGCCGACGGCTACCTCGACGCGATGCTCCGCGAGCGCGGCATCCGACGGCTCGCCGTGCCGGCGCGCCCGGACGCCTACACGCTCGCGCTCGACACCTACACCGCGCTTTGGCCGGAGGTGTTTGCCACCGGCGCACCGTCCGACAGCCTGCTCGCGCCCGACAGCCTCGCCGCGCTTCGCGCCGACACCGTCTACCGCACCTCGCCGCAGCCGCGCCGGGGATGGGGCATGCACAAGTACTGAGTCATCACCGCCGCTCGAACGTGGCGTTGCCGACGCCCCGTTGCCGCATCAGCGCTTCGATGGCTTCGGTGGTGCGCGGGGCGGCATCCGAGAGGTTCTCCGGCGCGGCGCTGGTGACGAGGATGTCGTCTTCGATGCGCACGCCAATGTTCCACCACTTCGGATCGACGTTGGGCGAGGGCTTGATGTAGATGCCCGGCTCGACGGTGAGCACCATGCCCGGCGCGAGCGCGCCGTAGTCGCCGACGTCGTGGACGAACAGGCCGAGGTAATGGCTCGTGCCGTGCATAAAGAAGTTGCGCACGTCCTCGTCGGTGCGGATCAGTCCCAACCGCCGCAGCCCTTCGGCGATGACGCGGGTGGCTGCCTGCCCGGGCGCGGTGAACGGCTGGCCCGGTCGGCACGCCTCGATGCCCGCTTGCTGGGCGGCGAGGACGAGGTCGTAGATGGCCTTTTGCTCCGCCGTAAACCGTCCGTTGGCAGGGAAGGTGCGCGTCACGTCCGCCGTGTAGCCGTGGTACTCCGCGCCCATGTCCACCAAGACGAGGTCGCCGTTTTGAAGGGTGCGGCGGTTGTCGACGTAGTGCAGGATGGTGCTGTTTTCGCCCGCTCCGACAATGCTGCCGTAGCCGACGGCCTCGGCACCGTGCCGCCGAAAGACGTATTCGCCGATGGCCTGCACGTCGTTCTCGGTCATGCCCGGCTCGGTTGACCGCATCATCTCCACATGTCCGGCAACGCTCGCGTTCACCGCCCGGCGCATCAGCGCCAGTTCCTCGGCCGTTTTGATCGCCCGGAGCCGCGCCAGCGCCTGCGGCACGACGGCCACATCGGCCAACCCGGCGAGGTGCTCGGCCCGCCAACGCTGCCATGCGTCAAAATCCGGAGCCGTGAGAAACGCCGTCACAGCGTCGCGCAGCAGCGGGTCGGTCAGATCGGAGGCCTGCACCCGACCGCTGGCAAGCCGCTTGGCGCGGGCGAACGTGTTGGCGTCGCTCACCGCCAAGATCATCCCGACGGCCTGCCGCACATAGCCGTTGCCGGTGACGACGGGGACGGTCGTGTAGCGGCGGAGCGTGTCGAGTTGGTTGGCAAGGCCTCCCGGCTCCACACCCTGCGGCAGCGGTTCGGTGTAGATGCGCCGCCCGTCTGCCCGCAAACGCCGGAGCAACTCGCCCAGCCGCGTGTTGGAGACGGCCCGCTGCACGCCCAACTCGCGCTGTGCCCGTTCCGGCCCAAACCGGCGGCCCACCCACGTCTCGGTGAAAGCGTTGCGGTCGGATGCCAACAGCACCTCCGTCACGCGCTGGCCGTCGACATTGACGCCGCCGGGGACGACGAGCAGCGCCGATTCCGGCTCGTGCGTGCCGGTCAGGTAGTACAGGCTGGAGTTTTGCCGGTACGGATACTCGACATCGTTTTCGCGGGTACGCGCCGGGTTGGAGAAGATCACCACCGCCGCATCCGAGGGAAGCGCCTCGGCCAAACGGGCGCGGCGGCCGGCGTGAAACGACGCCGGGAGCAGGTCCGTGTCGTAGCGGACGGGCGGCGTTGGGATCGCCGGTTGGGCAAAGGCGGACGTGGCCGCAAGAGCCAGAAGAAGAAGGGCAGGGCGCATCGGTGGGGAAAGGGTGTCGGCGAAGAAAATAGCACGTTTGAGACGTTTGGTGCCGAACGGTTGCGCCAACACCCACACTTGCCCGATGGCAATCTTTATCTCCGAGAGGGTGAAGAGAGCTATGCCTACTCGCTCTGGTGCAGGAACGCGGGCTTGGCCGTTGGCATGCGCGGGGCATGGTCGTTGGGCTTTGGCATCGCCTGGCCTTTTGAGAGCAGCGCGGCGTTTATGAATGTATCTTAATGGTGATCCGGTAACGCTGATCCTCTCCTCCCCCCTGTCTATATGTCCCGTTCGTTACGGATTCTTTCGCTTGCTGCCCTTGCTGCGGCTCCGGCCTCTGCCCAAGTTGACGGCATCTCGTACGCGTTTTCGCCGGTTGGAGCGTATACCGTGTACGACGGCAACGCCGCCTTGAAGGATCAACTGCTCTACGGCGGACGCTTGGGCTTCGGCTTCGGGCGGTATGTGGAGCTGGACGCGGAGTACCTGCGCGGCGCGGACACGCAAACGACGTTTGACGATTTCGACGGGGCGGGCACGTTGCTCGACGCGGTTGCGGCGCAAAACGTAGGCGTGCAGCGTATGGGGGCGGGCCTGCGGGTCAACGTGGGGCGCTCGCGGCTGCTGCCGTTCGTGCGCGGCGGTGCGGGCGTGGTGCAGCTTGACCCGGAAAACGTGGATGCCACGCGCAGCATCTACGTTACCTACGGCGGCGGCCTCACGCTCTCGGCGGCGCAGCGCTACACGCTCACCGTCGAAGCAGCCCGCGATGTCTACCGGTACAGCCCGTTTGCCACTTATGCCCTTGGCGATGTGCCGGTCCTCTCGCCCGACGACTTCCCCATCCGTACCGTCCACAACTTGGCGCTCACCGGGTCGCTGCGGTTCTACTTGGGAGGCCGCACCGACCGAAGCGAAACCGATGTGGATGCGGCGCTGCGGCGGCAGTTCTCCGGCGGATTCCGGCTGTTTGTCGAACCGGCTTACGGGCAGATAGCCTTCAACGAGAACTTGGGTGCAGCCTTCCCGGCCAAGCAGCCGTTTGCGGGCGTAAGTGCCGGTTTTGACCTCGGCCCGTATGTGGGCCTGCGCGGCTCGTACCTCCGCGCCACCGACGAAGATGCCGCGTTGGCCGATGGCGTGCCCACGTCGTTCCGCGATCTCGCGCTCTTGGGCGGTGAACTCAACCTTCGGTTTGCCACCGCCACGGGAGGCGGCGGGCTTACGCCGTACCTCATCCTCGGCGGCGGCTACCTGCAAGCCGGGGACGATTACGAAGCAACCGGAACGGTCGGCCAGCCTTCCGACCGTCCGTATGCGCAGGTGGGGGCCGGGGTCGATTTCCCGCTGGCCTCGGCGCTGCGTCTCAAAGGGGCGGTGCGCTCGCTGCTGATGTCGGACCTTGACGCCGCCGATGTGGCTACGCCCAGCCGCGTCTACGGCAGCACGATGTGGACGGCAGGCGTCGAGATGAGCCTCGGCGGTCGGCAGCGGTCGACGGCTGCGGCGGTCAACCGCACGGTCGAAGCGCGGGTGGCCCAAGAACGGACGGCCCTCGACGCCGAGTTTGCGGCCCGCGAAGAAGCCCAAGCGGCCAGCCGCGAGGCCGCGATGCTGGCCATGCAGGTGCAGCATCAGGCGGCGATGGATTCCTTGCGCCGTGCCGTGGAAGCCGCTCCCAACGACAGCGTCCGGGCCGAGCGTCTCGTCGACCTCTCCATCCGACAAGCCGCGTATGCTGCCGACAGCACCGTTCTCTCGGACTCCGTGCGCACCCGCCGGACGGCTTCGGTGGCGGAACGCGCCAACGTGTCGGCCCGCACCATCTCCATCCCAGTCCCGGAACGCGGCGAGATCTACATCCGCTACGGCGACCCGGTGGCGGCGGAGACGCAGTCCAACGCGCCCATCGTGATTGCCGCCGAGGGGGTGCTTCCCAGCGCCACCGGCTCGGGCACGCTCTCGCAAGCCGACGTTGCCGCCATCGTGCGGGCGGAACTGGAGCGCCAGCAAGGCAACACGTCCCGGAACACCAGCACCGAGCAAGCGCTCCGCACGCTGCAAGCCACCAACGCGGCGCTGCTTGCCCGCCTTGCCGCGCTGGAAGGACGCCTTTCGATCTCGTCGACCACCACCTCGGCGACGCCCTCGGTCGTGATCGTGGATTCCGCCGGGGTTGTGCGCGACGCCGACGAAGGAGGGTTGCTCTGGGGGCGGCAGTACTACAGCACCATGCCATTCCTCGGCTTCCGCACCGGCGGCGGCGTCAACCAAGCCATCGTGGGCATTCGCGGCGACTTCCGCTTGCCGTCGGGGTCGGGGATGCGCTTTATGCCGGAAGTGGGCATCGGTGTGGGCGACGGGGTGTCGATCCAAGCCTTCGCCAACACGGCGTGGAGCTTCCCGCGCCTCTCGGTCTTCGTGCCGTACGCCGGGATCGGTGCAGGCCTCAAAACCAACGACGGGCTGAAAGGCGCGGGGCTGGCCATCAACCTGCTGGCCGGGGTCGAAGTGCCGCTGAAAAACGGCTGGGGCTTCGTCGAGTACTCGACCCTCGACTTCTTCGACGTGAACCGTGGCCTGATCGGCTACCGTCTCTTCTTCTGATGCGCGGTCTCGCTCTTTTCCTTTGGGCGACGATCGCCCTGTCGGCCACGGCACAAACCGTCGTGGTGGACTCGGCAGGCGCGACGGCGGCGGGGATGCAGAACGTCCGGGCGCGGCTGAACCAACTGCGTGGAGGACGGGTCGTCCAACCCATCGTGATCGTGGTGCCGTCGCGCACGTCGTCGGCTGTGGGGCGCGACGGACGCGACGGTACGGACGGCCTCGATGGCCTTGACGGCCAGGCGGGAGGGACGTTGACGCCGTTTACCGCACCGACGGACGCACCGACGAACGTGCGTCTGACCACGCCCAGCGGACGGACGAACACGCCGACGCCGTCCCAGCCCGGCATTACGGCACCGACGCTGCCCGTGCCGCTCGACCCTGTCCAGCAAGCGCGGCTGGATTTGATTCCGGACACGGTGCGTCGCGAGGTGGAGCGCCAGATCGTCGAGCTTGGCTTGTTTCGCACGACGAGCGTGCCGTTCGAGTTCAACCGCGCCCAGCTGATGCCGTTTGCCGAGCAGACGCTCGATGTCGTGGGCGATGTGCTTCGGCGCTATCCGGCGCTGACGGTGGAAATCGGCGGCCACACCGACGCCGTGGGCACCGCCGTCTACAACCAAGGCCTCTCCGAGCGCCGGGCCGAGGCGGTGCGGCAGTATCTGGTGGAACGTTGGCAGATTGCGCCCGAACGCCTCGCGGCGGTCGGTTACGGCGAGGAGGCTCCCGTGGCCACCAACGCCAACGAAACCGGACGGGCGCTCAACCGCCGCGTCGAGTTTGCCGTGATGGCGCGCTGATCAGGCGTTCCGATAGCTCGAAAGGGAAGGGCGTTCAGTTGTTGCCAATCGTCCACGTCTCGCCTGCGTGCAGGAGTGCCCGCAAGTCGCCCGGCCCGCGCAGCGCCTGCACCTCGGCCAGTTGCTGCTGCACGAGCGCATCGTAGGTGGGCCGTTGTTCGACGTAGAACACGCCAAACGGACGCGGCAAGTGCTCAGGCGCGTCGAATAGACGGATCGTCAGGTGCGCCAGCTCGCGGTTCGTCTCGTCGTACACCATGCAGTCGTCTGCCGAAAACGCGCCGCCCGTCAAGTCCACCGGTTCCAACCGCAGCCCGTCAAGGCGCAGGCCTTTGCGGCCTTGGTCGTACACGAGCGGCTTTCCATGCTCGACGTAGACGGTGGAGAACGGCTTGGTGGCCTTCTCGGTATAGACCTCGAAGGCATGATCGTTGAAGATGTTGCAGTTCTGGTAGACCTCCACGAGGCTCGTCCCCTCGTGCTGATAGGCCCGGCGGAGCACATCGGTGAGGTGCTTCGGGTCGCGATCCATCGCACGCGCCACGAACGTTGCATCCGCGCCAAGGGCCACGGAGAGCGGGTTGAACGGGTGGTCGAGCGAGCCGTAGGGCGTGGATTTGGTGACCTTTCCCGGCTCGGAGGTGGGCGAATACTGGCCTTTGGTGAGGCCGTAAATCTGGTTGTTGAAGAGGATGACTTGGAGGTTGACGTTGCGGCGAAGCAGGTGAATGAAGTGGTTGCCGCCAATGGAGAGCGCGTCGCCGTCGCCGGTGATCATCCACACGTCCAACTCGGGGCGCATCGTCTTCAGCCCGGTGGCGAGGGTGGGGGCGCGCCCGTGGATGCTGTGGAAGCCGTACGTGTTCATGTAGTACGGAAAGCGGCTGCTGCACCCGATGCCGGAGACGAACACCGTGTTCTCGCGCTCGATGCCGAGTTCGGGCATCAGCCGCTGCACCGCGGCGAGGATCGCGTAGTCGCCGCAGCCGGGGCACCAGCGCACGTCTTGGTCGGTGGCCCACGCCTTCCGGTCCGCCGCCGAGGCGGAGCCGCCGCCGTCGCCACCGGCCGGGGGCATCGCCGGGCGAGGCGGCAGCACAGCGGGAGCGCCGGGGCCTTCGGGGAGGCCTGCAAGCTTGGCGGGCTTGGGGTGCGGGCGGGCATCGGCGGGGCCAGGCGCAGAGGCGGGGGTCTTGGTGCCGCTGGCGAAGCCGGGCGGAAGCGTGCCCACACGGCGCGGCGCAGTGGCTCCGGGCGGAAGCGTCGGGACCGGGCGTTCGGGCTGCTCCGGAGTGGACGGCGAAAGTTCGTTCGGATCAGACATCGGTTCGGTAGAGCAGGGGGCGTTCGCGGACGGCCCTCACAAAAAGACAGGGGATAGGGCGGTCGTAACGCCTCATTCTTGATCCAGCAGTGCATCCACGAACGCCTCGATTTCGGCGGTGCGGAAGGGCAAGCCTTGGATCTTGTCGAGCGGGATGAACGGGCGCAAGTGCGCGTCGCGCAGCAGCCGGATGAGCTGGCCGTTGTTGAGTTCGGGCACGACAAGGTGCGCGAACCGGTCGAAGATGGGCGCGAGGTCGTCGGGCAGCGGCCAGACGTTGCGCAGGTGGATGCTGGAGACGCGGCGGCCCTTGGCCGCGAGCCGTTCCACCGCCGCTTCGATGGCCCCGCGCGTACCGCCCCAGCCGATGAGCAGCACGTCGCCCTCGTCCGCGCCGTTGACCGCGGTGGGCGCGTAGGTCTGGCGAACGCGGTCGACCTTCTCGGCGCGCAGCCGCACCATCAACTGGTGGTTGGCCGGGTCGTACGACACGTTGCCCGTCTCGTGCTGCTTCTCGATGCCGCCGATGCGGTGTTCGAGGCCTCGCGTGCCGGGGCGCGCCCACGGACGGGCGAGGGTTTGAGGGTCGCGGACGTACGGCAGGAAGCGGGCGTCGTTGTCTTCGGGAGTGCGTTCGTCGGGCGCGTCCACCACGGCCACTTCGCCTTCGCGCACGGCCTGCTTCGGCGTGGCGAACGCGACCGGGAAATCGGGAAGGGCATCGGGGTCGGGAATCCGCCACGGTTCGGAGCCGTTGGCGAGGTAGCCGTCGGCCAGCACAATCACCGGCGTCATGTAGTCCACGGCGATCTTGCACGCCTCGTACGCCGTCTCGTAGCAGTCGCTCGGTGTGGACGCCGCCAGCACCGGCATCGGGGCCTCGCCGTTGCGCCCGAACACCGCTTGGAGCAGGTCCGACTGCTCGGTCTTGGTCGGAAGGCCGGTGCTCGGCCCGCCGCGCTGCACGTCCACGATCACCAGCGGAAGCTCCGTCATCACCGCGAGGCCCATCGCCTCGGTCTTAAGCGCCATGCCGGGGCCAGACGTGCCCGTGACGGCCAGCACGCCGCCAAAGCTCGCGCCGATGGCCGAGCCGATGGCCGCGATTTCGTCCTCGGCTTGGTAGGTGACGACGCCAAAGACCTTGTGTTTGGCCAGTTCGTGCAGCAAATCCGACGCAGGCGTGATCGGGTACGAGCCGTAGAACACCGGCAGCCCCGACTTCACCCCTGCCGTCACCAGGCCCAGCGCCAGCGCCTCGATGCCGCGAATCGCCCGGTAGGTGCCGCCCGGCATCGCCGCCGGAGCCACCTCGTAGCGCACGGCAAACGCCTCCACCGTCTCGCCGTAGTGGTAGCCCTTGTGCAGCAGCGTCAGGTTGGCGGCAAGCACCTCCGGCTTCTTGGCAAACCGCTTCTCCGTCCACGTCACCGCCGCTTCGAGCGGGCGCTGGTAGAGCCATAGCGCGATGCCAAGCGCGAACATGTTCTTCGACCGGTCGATGTCTTTGTGGGACAGGCCGGAGTCTTTGAGCGCCTCGCGCACGAGCGTTGTGAGCGGCACCTCGATCACCTGGTACGCCGATTTGAGCGCCGGATCGTCGAGCGGGTTGGTATCGTACCGGGCCAGTTCGAGGCCGCGCGCGTCGAACGCGTCGGTGTTGACGAGGATGGCTCCACCGCGCCGGACGCGGTGGAGGTTGACCTTGAGCGCCGCCGGGTTCATCGCCACCAGCAGATCCACCTCGTCGCCGGGCGTGCGGATGTCCACCGATCCGAAGTGGAGCTGGAAGCCGGAGACGCCGTAGGTCGTGCCCACGGGCGCACGGATTTCGGCGGGGAAGTCGGGCAGCGTGGCGAGGTCGTTGTGGGCCATCGCCGTCGCAATCGTAAACTGCGCGCCGGTTACCTGTATCCCGTCGCCAGAGTCGCCCGCGAAAAGGATGGTGGCGGCGGGGAGGGTTTCGACCGGAAGGTCACGGGGCACGTCGTCGAAAGACGGGGCAGAGGTGTCGGGCATTGCACGAAGGAAAGACGCAGGCCGGAAACGCGGTAAAACCGCCCCCGCCGGGACGCTCCCGATGCGAGGAGGGTCGTAGGCGGGCGGTATAAACGCGAGCCGTGCCCGGCGGTTCATCCGCACACGGCGAACGAACGGCGCGGCGCGGCGTTGTTGCTGTTCTCCGACTTTCCTCCCCGTTGGTAGCGTACACCGCCGAGACCGAAGACCTGCGCGTCACCGTGCAACCCGCGTGGGTGCCTGCTCAGACCGATGCCCTTGCCGGCACGTTTGTGTTTGCCTACCGCATCCGTCTCGAAAACGGCTCCACGGGCGATGTACAGGTGCTGCGCCGGTCGTGGCGGATCGTCCATGCCGATGGCCACGTCGAGACCGTGGAGGGCGAGGGCGTGGTGGGCGAGCAGCCGGTGCTTCCGCCGGGCGGCTCTTACGTCTACACCTCGTTCGTGGTGCTCTCGACGTTTACGGGGACGATGGAGGGCTTCTACACCATGCAGCGCGAGTCGGGCGAGCGCTTCCGCGTGGCGATACCGCGCTTCCCCCTCGCGGCAATGGCCAACTGAAGGGCTGCCGCACACGTCCTCACCCAAGTCTCACCGCCCGGCGCGGGGTGCCTGCCGTACCTTGCAGCATCGCCTCCGCCGATGATCGAGCTCCGCAACGTCTCGCTGGCTTACCCGCTTCCCGACGACTCCATGCGCTCCGTTCTCGACGGCGCGAGCGTGACCGTCCGCAAGGGCGAACACGTCTACCTCGTCGGGCCGAGCGGCTCGGGCAAGTCCAGCCTGCTGCGTCTGCTCTACGCCGATGCCCGTCCCAGCCGTGGCTTCGTGCAGGTGGGCGAGTTCCGGTCGGATACGCTCAAAGACGACGAGATTCCGTTCCTGCGCCGCACCCTCGGCATCGTCTTCCAAGATTTTCAGCTGCTCCCCGACCGCTCCGTAATGGAAAACGTAGCCTTCCCGCTGTACGTCACCGGCAAGTCGGGGGCGGGCGTCAAACGGGCCGTGATGGCGGCGCTTGTGCGCGTGGGGCTTGGGCACAAGCCGCAGCGGTTTCCGCACGAACTCTCGGGTGGCGAGCAGCAGCGGGTGGCCATCGCCCGTGCCATTGTGGCCGATCCGTGGATCCTGCTGGCCGACGAGCCGACCGGCAACCTCGACCCGGCGGTGGCCGACGAGGTTGTAGGGCTGCTCCTCACGCTGCACCGGCAGGGCATGACGCTGGTCGTTGCCACACACGACTACCGGACGGTTCAGAAGCATCCGGCGCGCACGCTGGCACTGTACCGGAATAAGATCGTCGAGATCGACCCGAAAACCCTCTAATCAAGGCCGAAGGCCAAAGCAGCGCGTTCTGGCTTCGGTCCTCGATCTTCGAACCTCTCCTTATGCTCACCGTCGTTGACCACCCGCTGCTCCGGCGCGATCTGACGATCCTGCGCGACAAGGCCACGCCGCACGGGCTTTTCCGCAAGACGCTCTCCGATGCCGCTGCCATCCTCGCTTACGAAGCGATGCGCGGCATCGTGCTGAAAAAACGCCCGGTCGAGACGCCGCTGGAGGTGACCGACGGCTACGATCTGGCGGAGGAGGTGGTCGTCGTGCCGATCCTTCGCGCCGGGCTTGGGCTGGTGGACGGCTTCGTGCGGTTCGTGCCGGAGGCCCGCATCGGCCACATCGGGATGCAGCGCGACGAGGCCACGCACCAGCCCATCGACTACTACGCCAACATTCCCGGCGGGCTGGACGCGGCGCACGTGTACGTCGTCGATCCGATGCTCGCCACCGGCGGCTCGGCGTCGGCGGCTATCGCCCATCTCAAACGGCTCGGCGCGACGAACGTCGTGTTCGTGTGCCTCGTGGCTGCGCCTGAGGGCGTTCGCACCCTCCACGCGGCGCACCCCGACGTCCCCATCTTCACCGCCACCGTTGATCGCGAGATCGACGAAAACGCCTACATCCGACCCGGCCTCGGCGACGCGGGAGACCGCACGTTCGGGACAGGGAAATGAGCACGAAATGTTACATGTAAGCAACGGGATGCTATTCGGTAAGAATAAGTTAGTAGGGGGGGGGTAACATGTTGTATGCTGTCTTTTGTGAGGCTGCAAACAACGTGTTGTCTTCGTTCCCTTATTCCTCGACGGTCATGAAACATCTTGCTCTTCTCTCGCTCGTACTCGTACTGGGTGCGTGTAGCGATTCGACTCCGGATATTGAGGCACCTGTCCCCACCATTTCCAACGCATCGGTGCTTGCGGTCAAGGACGATGCCCAAGTTGAAATTTACCAAGCCGTCCTTAACCGCACTTACCCCGTCGCCAGCATCAAACCGATTCGTCTTGAAGAGGCGCAGATTGAACGCGTCGAAGGGCATACCTTTCTCACACTTCGGGGGAAAGGCAAAGACGGACAGTGTGTGACGGTTGCGATGGAGCGTGCTGACGACGGTAGCGCTCTCGCAGGCAAGACGACAACGGTAGGCAACTCGTGCGTGGGCGACAACTGTGCCCGTTGCTCCATGCTCTACCTCCCTACCGGCGAGTTTGATCGCTGCCGCTGCGACATTCCCGACGGCGTTGGAGCCAACTGTAACCACGTCATCACCGAAGAAGTTGGCGGCCCCTGATTGAATGAGAAAGGCAGCCTCGTGTTGGTCGTCGGCGGGCTTCGTTTGGCCTGCCGACGGCTATTTGTTTCACCTCGCTTTCGGCTGAACCAGCGTCGGGGTATCTTGCTGCTCGCTACCATTTGTGATTCTCACTTCCTCATGTACTTGGACGCCGACAACCGCCCGTGGGGGCGCTGGGAAGAATACCTGAACGAGCCGGGCTACCGGGTCAAGCGCATCGTCGTGTTCCCCGGTAAGCGCCTGAGCCTGCAGCGCCACGCCTTCCGCAAGGAGCACTGGGTGATCGTGCAGGGCGAAGGCGTGTTTACCCTCGACGGCGTGGAGACGCGCGTGAAGCCCGGCGACGCGCTCTACATCCCGCAGGGCGGTGTGCACCGCATATCCAACGACGCCACCGGGACGAGCGCCGCCGACCACCTCGTCATCGTCGAGACGCAGATGGGGCTTTGCTTGGAAGACGACATCGAGCGCCTCGAAGACGACTTCGGCCGGGCCTGACAGCGCACGTCAGCGCACGACGACGAGGCGATGCCACGCCGTGGCCGTGCCCTGCTTGATGCGCACGAAGTACACGCCCGGCGTCGCCTCGGACACGTCCGCCGTGAACGCTCCGCCCCGCGGCAGCGTGGCGAGCGTGTGGAGTTCGCGTCCGAGCAGGTCGTAGAGCGCGACGGTGGCGGGCTGCCCGGTGGGGACGGTGCCGCGCAGGCTTCCGCGTGTGGGGTTGGGGCCGAGCGTGACGGTCAGTTCGGGCTCGGGATAGGCCTCGCTCATCGCCGAATAATTCGAAGCCAAGTTGGCCGAATAAATCCTCAGTTCCCGCACAGCATCGATGCGATCCGCGCCCAAGGCCACCGAGAAGGCCGAGACAATATCTTGCGTCTCGCCCGGCTGCATGGTAAACGGGCCTGTAGAGATCAAGCCCACCTGGTCGAGCGGCACTCCTCTTCTGCCCAGTCCGTCAACGTTTTCCATCGACCAGTAGCCGGTGGGGAAAGCTGGGTAGATGAAGTGCACGCCTTGAGTACCTCCGTAGCCGTTGCCTCCCAAGGTGATTCTCGATCCGTTGCGCCATACACCTCGCAAGTAGTTATGGTGATCCTGCGGGTTCGTTGGGAAGCCGTAGGGCCACCCAGAATTCATATAGGAAATCGAGCTGGTAGCGCCAAGCGTCGTTTCTGGGCTTCCGTTGCCATCGATGTCTACCCTTGGTCCCTGTAGGATCTGCTGCCCCACTGCTGGTATGGGCGTGCTCCCCAAGTCTCCATCGTTGTTGTCGGCGTTGTAGTAGTAGAAGAGGCCCAGCGTCGAGTCCGTTCCTACATAATCGTCGCTGGCTCTTCTGCCCAGGTCGCCGTCGCTCCAGATGCCAAAGTAGGCGTCGGTGAGCGGGTCGTTCGTCGTGGGCTTGTAGACGAGCCTGTGGCGCACAATCAACGAGCCGGGGAGCGCATTCGCCAGCGCCCCGATCGTGACTTGCACTTCAAGGCCAAGGCCAGGGCCCTTCCTTCCCAGAAAAGCGTTCGCGGCTACGTCGTTGAGCACATACCATGCTGTGGAAGAGCCCCAAAGCGTTGGGCGGTCGCCCCCGGCAAGATTGTAGTTGCCGGGTATGCCGTCGCCGTCAGTGACCGGAGCGCCGGCATCGGACGGCCATTCGCGCAGGTCGGCCGTAGTCGTGCCGGAGGCCGCGTAGGCATTAAGGTCGGCCCGCGTAACGATCCAGACACGGTTGAAGCGGCCGCACCCGTCTGCGGTAGGGGCACCTTGGCTCGTAAGCGGCCCCGGCTGGAAGTGGGTGCTCACGTCGTTCTGGTACTCCTCGGCGCTCGCTCGGACCTCACCGTTTATGCGTCCCGCCACCCACGGGGCCGCCGAATAGATCACGCCGGCGTTGATGCTTTTGACGTGGAGATTCTGCCCAAGGTATTCCGGGTAGAAGAGCGTAGATCTGGGTGTAAGCGGCCCGCTCAGCGCGGGAGCATCAAGGAGGCGTGACGTGGGCACCGAACACTGCGCGGAGGCATCGAGCGCAAAGACGGTGGCAGCGGCAAGGAATGCGGCGCAGAAGAGACGCATCGACATGGAGGAACGTACGGGCTGTAAGAAACGAACTTCGTGTCCCCTCTGCAAGTCCTTTTCTTGTGCCCTGCGTCTGCCTTACCCTTTCAGGGTCAACGACCCTGAAAGGGTGCCTTGCTACTTCGCAATCGCCACGGAGCGCACCTCGCGGATCACCGTCACCTTCACCTGGCCAGGGTACTGCATCTCGGTCTCGATCTTCTTCGAGATGTCGTGCGCCAGCTGCTCGGCCAGCGCGTCGGTCACGAGCGTGTGGTTGACGAGCACCCGAACCTCGCGGCCCGCTTGGATGGCGTAGGCGCGGTCGACGCCCCGGAAGCTTCGCGCCGTCTCTTCGAGTTGCGACAGCCGTTTGATGTACGCGTCGAGCGCCTCGCGCCGTGCACCCGGGCGTGCGCCCGAGACGGCGTCGGCGGCCTGCACGATGGGCGCGATCATCGCCGTCATCTCGATCTCGTCGTGGTGTGCGCCGACCGCGTTGAGCACGTCGGGGTGCTCTTTGTAGCGGGCGAGCAGCTCCATCCCGACGATGGCGTGCGGCTGTTCGAGTTCCTCTTCCACCACCTTGCCGATGTCGTGCAGCAGCCCGGCGCGGCGCGCCCGCGTGGCGTCGAGGCCCAGTTCGGCGGCCATCAGCGAGGCGAGGCGGGCCGTTTCGACGGAGTGCGCCAGCAGGTTTTGGCCGTAGCTCGTGCGGTACTTCATCCGCCCGATCATGCGGATCACGTCCGGGTGCAGGTTGGCGAGGTTGAGCTCCACCGCCGTCTTCTCGCCCGTCTCGACGAGCTCCTCCTCCATCTCCTGCCGCACCTTCTCGACCACCTCCTCGATGCGGGCCGGATGGATGCGCCCGTCGGCGAGCAGCTTGGTGAGGGCGATGCGCCCGATCTCGCGGCGGACGGGGTCGAAGCCGGAGAGCACGACGGATTCCGGCGTGTCGTCGACGATCACTTCCAGCCCCGTCGCCATCTCGAACGAGCGAATGTTGCGCCCTTCCTTGCCGATGATGCGTCCCTTCATCTCCTCGCTGGCCAACTGGACAACGCTCACGGTGTTTTCGATGGCCAGACCGGAGGCGGTGCGCTGAATCGCGGTGAGGATGATGTGCTTGGCCTCGCGGGTGGCTCGGAGCTTGGCTTCGTCGCGGATTTCCTTGACGAGGCTGGCGGCTTCGAGCTTGGCCTCGTCGGCCATCTGGGCGAGGAGCGCGTCGCGGGCTTCTTGCCGGGTAATGCCGGAGACGACTTCGAGCTTGCCTGCCAGATCGTCGGCGGCGAGGCGGTGGCGTTCGGCCTCGGCCTCGTGGTGGGCGGCTTGGCGTTCGAGGCGCTCGTGCAAGTCGGTGGCGTCGCGCTCGCGCCGCTCGGCGTCGCGCTCGCGCCGGTCGGCTTCGTCTCGTTTCAGGCGCGCTTCACCGTGCAAGCTTTGGAGCGTGGTGTGCAGGCGCTGGGCGCGGGTTTGCAGCGTCTCGGCCTCTCGACGGAGGCCGTCCACGGCGTCGGTGGCCTGCTGGAGCAAGCTTTCGCGCTCGGCGAGGCGCTGGGTGCGGGTTTGCAGCGTCTGGGCACGCTGCTCCACCTTCTGGCGCTGGGTGCGCAAGTCGCGGCGTTCCTCTTCCATCTCGGTCTCGATCTCGGCGCGGACGCGGAGGCGCTCGGAGTCGATGCGCTTGGCGTGCTCCTCGTGGACGCGCTGGATTTCGGCCTGCGCCCGGGCGTTGGCGGCGGCCTCCACCTCGCGGCGGGTCGTTTCGAGGGCGGCGATGTCGGACTTGCGGAAGCGGTAGAAGAGGTAGGCGAACAGGAGCGTGACCACCACAGCAAGGGCGGCCACGAGGAGCGGCAATGGGTTCACAGGGATGACAGTGCCGGGCGGGGCCGGCGGGGTCAGGGCAGGAGGAAGGCCGGAGCGCGGTGAGGCGGACCGGAAAACGTCGCGTCAGGCTCCGAGGCGTGGACATGAAGACCAGGCTTCGATGTCACGGTGGGTGCCGCTCGGTTTCGTTCACCGTCCCCTGGCTCCCGCATGCGGGACGCGCCGCCGAAGCGGCTGGGGCCTGGTGTCGGAACCCGAAGAGAGGCTCCCTTACACCTTAGGGTACCGGTCTCATGGTAGATACGCCTCGGGCCTGTGCGACCGCTCCGCCGAAGCGGAACGTGGGCGGTTACACCGGCCCTTCACGAGCCGGTTCCGGGAAATCAGGCCGGTGCACCGACGGTTGAGGCGGTTTGTCGAGCGCGGGTTTCCGGCACAGAAGAGCCGGGTTTTGCGCGCAGCCGCGATGCGGAAGCCGCCATCGCCGCCGTGGTCGAAACGCGCCAGTGGCGCATCTCTTCGGGTGCATCCGGGAATCGGCCCTCGCGTTCGGCAAGCATCAACCGTCGTCGTCCAACTCGTCGTCGCCGTAGAGCGCGTCGTAGAGCGCGTCGTCAAGGTCGAGCAGCGCCTCGGCCCACCCATCGTCGTTGGCAGCGGGTGGGGCTTCGGTGAGCTGCGCTTGCGCCTCGCGGACGAGCGCCCGTGCTTGCTGCACCTCCTCGGCGAGCGCGAGAGCCGTCATGACCACTGCCGTCAGTTCCGGCTGCATGGGGAAGGCGTGACGGAACGCCGAAATCCGCTCGTCGAGCGCCCGCACAAGCGCCTGCGTGTCGGTCTCGGCCCCGGCCTTGACGCGCAGCCCGTAGTCGCGCTGCTGGATGGTGACGCGGAGCGGAACGTCCATCGGCTCATTCGGCGGAGGAGGGCGCGGGGGCGCTGGGAGCGTCGAGGGCGAGGAACGCGTCGAGCGCGTCGATGAACTCGTCCATCTTGGCGCGCATCGTTTCAGGGGTTTCGGCAAACGGCAGGAGCACGTCGGGAGTCCGCTCGCCTTCGCGTTCGAGGTCCGACACCCGCTGGGCGAGCAGCTCGTTTTCGGCGCGGAGGCGTTCGAGTTCCCGCACCGCATCGAGCGTGCGGGCGCGTAGACGCTCGAGTGCTTGTTCGGGCGAGGCCGGACGCTCGGTGCGCGCGGGCTTGGGCGCAGGCGCTTTCGCCGCGTTCGCGGGGGGGGGCGTCGCCTTGCGTTTGCGCCGCTGCATGTGGGAACGGTTGCCGCCGGGGTTCATCTTCTGCACGAAGTCGTTGCCGGTAAGCTACGACGAATCAACCCCAATGCACAACGATTTGGCGTCAGGTGCGGAGTGCTGCACCGTGCGTGGCCTCTACAGCCTTGCGAACAGTGTCGGTGGCGGCGTCGAGGTCGGCGTCGCGGAGCATCCCGTCGTCTTTGCCAAACCGCAGCGCAAACGCCAGCGACACGCGGCCGCCTTCGAGCTTGTCGTAGCGGTCGAACAGCCGCACGCCGCGCAACAGCGGGCCGCCGTGCTGCCGGATGGTAGCCGCCACGTCGCCCGCCGCCGTGCCTGCCGGAACGACAAAGGCAAGGTCGCGCTCGGCCTCGGGGAGCCGGCTGAACGGTGCGTAGCGCACCGGGCCGCGCCCGGCCAGACGGGCCGCGAGCGCCTCCCAGTGCAGTTCGGCAAACACCACGGGTCCGCGCGCGCCCGCGCCGTCGAGTGCGGCTTCGGTGAACCGTCCAACGAGGCCTGCGGCTTCGCCTGCTACGCGAACCGTGAGGGCGTCTTCTACGAGACCGCTGGGCACGGCGCACGGTTCAAACGCGGCATCGAGGCCGAGGCCTTCGAACAGTGCTTCCACCGCGCCCTTGGCGTCGAACACGTCGAACGGACGCGGCCGCTCGTCCCACCCGGCCACGCGGTTGTCGCCAGCAAGGAGCAACACGGCGTGTTCGCGCTCGTCCGACGGCGCAACGCGCGCATCTTGGGAGGCGACCGCCGGGCCTCGGAAGACGTGCCCAACCTCGAACAGCCGCAGCGAGGGCTGGCGCTGGCGTTGGTTGTAGCCCGCCACGGCGAGGGCCGACGGCAAGAGGCTGGGGCGAAGCGTCAACGGCGACTCTCGCGCCGGGTCGTAGGTTGCCACCACGGGGCCGTTGCCGTAGGCCGGATGGTCGAAAGGGAACCGCTCGGCCACGTCGGCAGCCAAGAGGCTCGTCGTCACAACCTCGCGGAAGCCGAGGCCCACGAGCGCCTCGCGCAGGCGGGTGCGCGCCGCCACGGCGGGGTTGGCCGTAGGGACGGCGGTCGGAAGGATCACATGCTTCGGCTCGGGAAGACGGTCGAAGCCGTGAAGCCGCGCCACCTCCTCGATCACGTCGATCTCGCGCGTCACGTCCGGACGCCACGACGGCACGGTCAGGCGCAGCGTGTCCGGCCCGTCTTCGAACCCGTCGACGTGCGCGCCCTTTTGAATCTGTTTGACGAGGCCGAGCAGATCCGACGCCTCTTCCACCGCAAACCCGATGGCGCGCAGCAGCCGGACCACTTCGGCGCGCGGCACCTCGACGCCCAGCACCTTGGGAATGCGGGGCAGCCGAAGATGAACATGCGACGGCTCGAACGGCGCGGCGACGACGTCCACGCAGCCGCTCACGACGTGCCCGCCCGCCACTTCGGCGATGAGTGCGGCGGCGCGCGCGGCGGCCCAGCGCGTGCCCAGCGGATCGACGCCGCGCTCGAAGCGGTACGAGGCGTCGGTGGACAGGTCGAGCGCCTTGGCGGTGCGACGGGTCGTTGCGGGGTCGAAGTGGGCCGCTTCGAGCAGGACGGTCGTCGTCGCGTCGGTCACTTCCGAGTCCAGCCCGCCCATCACGCCCGCCACGGCCACGGCGTGCTCGGCGTCGGCGATGACGGTGGCCCCGGCGGGGAGCGTCCGCTCCTTGCCGTCGAGGGTGGTGAAGCGCTCGCCGTCGTGGGCACGACGCACCACAATCCGCCGCCCGGCGACGCGGTCGAAGTCGAAGGCGTGCAGCGGCTGGCCGATTTCGTGGAGGACGAAGTTGGTGACGTCCACGACGTTGTTGATGCTCCGCAGGCCGATGGCCTCCAACGCCTCGCGCAGCCAATCCGGCGACGGCCCGACCGCCACGTTCTCGATGAGCATCCCGACGTAGCGCGTGCAGCCCTCGGGCGCGTCGATCTGCACCGAGACGCGTTCCGCCGCTTCGCCGCCGGGACTGGGCACGTCCACCGAGGGCTTCGCGAGCGACGCGCCGGTGAGCGCGGCCACGTCGCGGGCCACGCCGAAGTGGCTCGTGGCGTCGGGGCGGTTGGGGGTGATGTTGACTTCCAGCACCGCGCCGCCCGCGCCGAGGTAGTCGCGCACCGAAGCGCCCACGGGCGCATCGTCGGGGAGGACGAGGATGCCCGCGTGGTCGGCGGAAAGGCCCAGTTCGTCTTCGGCGCAGATCATCCCCTGCGACGCCGCGCCGCGGATTTTGCGCTCGGCCATCGTCACCGGCACCTTCTGCCCGGTCTTGGGATCGGTCAGCAGCAGCGTCGTCCCGACCGTCGCCACGCACACCTTCTGCCCGGCGGCCACGTTGGGCGCGCCGCAGACGATGTTCAACGCCGTGCCGGAGCCGATATCCACCGTGCAGAGCGTGAGGCGATCGGCGTCGGGGTGCTTCTCGGCGGTGAGCACGAGGCCAATCGTCACGCCGTCGGGCACGGACGCGCCCTTGACCTCCACCCCCTCGACTTCGAGGCCGGAGAGCGTGAGCAGCCCGGCGAGCGCTTCGGGGTCGAGGCCGGCGTCAACGTAGCGGGAGAGCCAAGCGGTGGAGACGAGCATGGGAGGGTGTTGGTCGTTGGGTGTTGGTCGTAGTCGGAGCAGGGAGGGAGGGCGTGGCGTCTCTGGCCACGATCTGCCTCCGCCATCCACTACCCAAACTGTTCGAGCAGGCGGACGTCGTTTTCGTAGAGCAGGCGGATGTCTTCGATGCCGTGGCGGAGCATCGCGATACGCTCCACGCCCATCCCGAAGGCGTAGCCGGTGTAGCGCTCGGCGTCCACGCCGGTGTGGGCGAACAGGACGGGATCGACCATCCCGCAGCCGAGGATTTCGAGCCAGCGCCCGCCGAGTGCGTCGGACCAGATGTCCACCTCTGCCGACGGTTCGGTGAAGGGGAAGAAGCTGGGGCGGAAGCGCATCTTCACGTCGCTGCCGAACATCGCCTCGGCGAAGAGCCGGAGCACGGCCTTCAGGTCGGCGAACGTCACGCCCTCGTCCACATACAGCCCTTCGACCTGGTGGAAGAGGTTGTACGACTTGTAGGTGATGTCCTCGTTGCGGTACACGCGGCCCGGCGCGACGATGCGCAGCGGCACGCCGTCGGCGATCATCGTGCGGATTTGCACAGGGCTGGTGTGCGTACGCAGCAGCAGCGACTTGTCTTCGGCGACGAAGAACGTGTCCTGCATGTCGCGCGCGGGGTGGTCGGGCGGGAAGCCGAGCGCGGTGAAGTTGAAGAAGTCCGTTTCGAGTTCTGGCCCCTCGGCCACGGCAAAGCCGAGGCGTCCGAACACGCGCAAGATTTCGTCGAGCGTCTGGGTGAGGACGTGGCGGCTGCCCGCGCCCGGCACGGGACGTCGCCCGGGAAGGCTCAGGTCCAGTCCCGGCTGTGCGGCCTTCTCTGCGGCGTTCAGCGCAGCCTCGGCCTCGGCCACGCGGGCTTCGGCCTGCTCGCGAAGCGCATTCAGGCGTGCCCCGACGGCGCGGCGGTCTTCGGCGGGAAGCTCGGGCAGGCGCTTGAACAGGTCGGTGAGCGCTCCGGCCTTGCGGCCGAGGTAGCGGACGCGGAAAGCCTCGGCGGCCTCGGGCGTGTCGAGGGCGTCGGCGGCCATCTGCGCGTCGAGCGCGTCGAGGTCGGAGAGAAGCGACATAACGTGTATGGTAGATGGTGTATGGAAGCAGGTGCTATTCCGATCGATACACCATACACAAAGAAACGATACACAAAAAACGCCCTCCGCATCGAAGGTTCGACGGGAGGGCGCGAAAGGGTCTGCGCGGGGCAGGGGCTTAGGCCGTCACCGTCTTGGCGATGGCGGCAAAGGCCTCCGGCTGGTGCAGCGCGAGGTCGGCGAGGACCTTGCGGTTGAGCGTGGAGCCGCTCTTGCGCAGGCCGCCCATCAGACGGGAGTACGACAGGCCGTTGATCCGGGCCGCCGCGTTGATACGGGCGATCCAGAGGCGGCGGAACGACCGCTTGCGGTTGCGACGGTCGCGGTAGGCGTACTGCAGGCCTTTTTCGACCGCGTGCTTGGCGACGGTGTGGATCGTGCCGCGACGGCCCCAGTAGCCTTTGGCACGGTTGAGAACTTTCTTGCGGCGCGCGCGGGCGGCCGGTTTGTTGGTTGCGCGAGGCATCGTAGAGAGAAGTCTTGAAGTTCGAAGGTCAAGGGTCAAACGGGAAAGGCCGCCCGAGGGCGCGCGCTTCCGCGTTTGGTGCGGCTCACGCCGAGATCATACGTTTGGCGCGGGCCTCGTCGGCCTCGTGCACAAGCGTCGTCTGGCGCAGGTTGCGCTTGGTCTTCTGCGACTTCTTCGTCAGGATGTGGCGCGCAAACGCTTGCTTGCGTTTGACCCGGCCCGTGCCCGTCAGCTTGAACCGCTTCTTGGCACCCGAGTTGGATTTCATCTTGGGCATGACACGCTGTCTTTGTGAGCCGACGTACCGCGAGTGGGCACGGCGGCGCAGGTGGAAGGAAGAGCTTGCCAAAATAAGGCACCGCCGCCCCGTTTCCTCGTGGATTCAGGATGAACGAGGCGCAAGGGTCACGCTTCAAGGGGCAAACCGAAGGGCGTCGTGCCCGTGGCCCTCGCCCTTGGCCGAGCCTCTGCTTACGCCTTCTTCTTGTTGGGCGCGAAGAACACGGTCATCCGGCGGCCTTCCATCGTCGGCTCTTGCTCCAGCTTGCCAAGGTCGGAAAGGGCTTCGGCGAAGCGGGTGAGCAGTTCGACGCCCGCCTCCTTGTAGACGATGTCGCGGCCCCGGAACTGCACCCACGCCTTCACCTTGTCGCCCTCGCTGAGAAACTGGCGGGCGTGCTTGACCTTGAAGTCGAAGTCGTGCGTGTCGGTGTGCGGGCGGAAGCGGATTTCCTTGACCTCGACGGTCGCCGCCTTCTTGCGCTGCTCCTTCTCGCGCTTCTGCTGCTCGTAGCGGAATTTGCCGTAGTCGATGATCTTGACGACCACCGGGTCGGCTTGCGGGGCGATCTCGACGAGGTCAAGCTCGCGGCGGCGGGCCTCGGCGAGGGCTTCGTCGAACGAGACGATGCGGGAGCCGCTTTCGTCAACGAGCCGGACGGTGTAGACGCCCCGGATCTGTTCGTTGATGCGGGTGTCGTCTTGGGGAATTTGGGGTTGAACGAAACGGCGGCGAGGCGGCGGCAAAGCGTCTTGGGTCTGGTGAAACGATCGGGGCCTGCGTGCAGGCGAAGCGGTGGGAATCGGGGTATCGGCGGTAGGGCGCAACGCCTTGACGCTGCGTCCAACCGCCCGTGTACGCCCAAGGCAGGATTTCGTTCGCGTCTCCCCGTTTTCGTCGCCAAAGACGTCCGCCGCGGAGGGGCGCATCACGCCCGGCCCATCTCGGACTTCACCTGTGCCGCCAGCCGCTGCGTCAACGCGTCGAGCAGTTCGACCGTCTGCTCGCCGCCGCCGTGCGGGCGTACCGCCACGCTCCGGTTCTCCACCTCGCTCGCGCCCACGACCAGCATGAACGGCACCTTCTGCATCTCGGCCGACCGGATCTTCTTGCCGATCTTCTCGCCCGACACGTCGACCTCGGCCCGCAGCCCGGCGGCTTCGAGCGCGGCCACGACCTCGCGGGCGTAGTCGTCGAAGGCGTTGGACACGGGCAGCACGACGGCCTGCACCGGGGCCAGCCACAGCGGGAAGTTGCCGGCGTAGTGCTCGATCAGGATGGAGATGAAGCGCTCCATCGACCCAAACGGCGCACGGTGGATGATGACCGGGCGGTGCTTCTGCCCGTCTGCGCCCGTGTATTCGAGCTGGAAGCGGTCGGGCATCACATAGTCCACCTGCACGGTGCCGAGTTGCCACTTGCGGCCGAGCGCGTCGCGGACGATGAAGTCGATCTTCGGGCCGTAGAAGGCGGCCTCGCCCTCGCCGATGAAGTAGTCGAGGCCCATCTCGTCGGCCACGTCTTGGATCTCGCGCTGGGCGCGTTCCCAGAGCGCCGGGTCGCCGCCGTACTTGTCGGCGTTGTCGTCGCGGAAGGACAGGCGCGTGGTCACGTCCATCCCGAACGTCTTGAAGACGAACTGGGTGAGGTCCACGACGCCCTTGATCTCGTCCTTGAGCTGGTCGTGGGTGGAGTAGAGGTGGGCGTCGTCCTGCGTGAAGCCGCGCACGCGGGAGAGGCCGTTAAGCTCGCCGGACTGCTCGTAGCGGTAGACCGTGCCGAACTCGGCGAGGCGCACGGGCAGGTCGCGGTACGACCGGGGCTTGCTCGCGTACACCTGGTGGTGGTGCGGGCAGTTCATCGGCTTGAGCAGGTACGCATCGTCCTCGCCCTCCAGCGTCATCGGCGGGTACTGGCTGTCGGCGTAGTACGGGTAGTGGCCGGACGTTTTGTAGAGGTCGAGGTGGCCGATGTGGGGCGTGATGACCTCGTCGTAGCCGCGCCGCCGCTGCTCGTCGCGCAGGAAGCCTTCGAGCGTGCGGCGCAGCACCGTGCCCTTGGGCAGCCACACCGGAAGCCCGCCGCCGACCTTCGGCGAAATCATGAACAGCTCCAGCTCCTTGCCGAGCTTGCGGTGGTCGCGGCGCTCGGCCTCTTCGCGGAGGCGCAGGAACTCGTCGAGCTCCGACTTCTTGGGGAAGGTGACGCCGTAGAGCCGGGTGAGCTGCGGGCGCGTGACGTCGCCGCGCCAGTACGCCCCGGCGATGCTGAGCAGTTTGACGGCCTTGATCGGCCCGGTGCTCGGCAGGTGCGGCCCCCGGCACAGGTCGGTGAAGTTGCCCTGCTCGTAGAACGTGATCTGCCCGTCTTCGAGCCCTTCGAGCAGTTCGAGTTTGTACGGATCGTTCTTGGCCTGGAAGTACGCGACGGCGTCGGCCTTGGCGACGTCCTTGCGGACGAACGGCACGTCGCGGCGGGCCAGTTCGACCATCTTGGCCTCAAGGGCCGGGAGGTCGTCGGGCGTGAGCGTCTTGGGGCCGCCTTCGACGTGCGAGAGGTCGATGTCGTAGTAAAACCCCTGCTCGATGGGCGGGCCGATGCCGAGGCGGACGCCGGGGTACAGCGCCTCCAGCGCCTCGGCCATCAGGTGCGCCGACGAGTGCCAGAACGCCATCTTGCCGTCGGCGTCGTTCCACGTCAGGATCTCCAGCGTGCCGTCGGCGTCGAGCGGGCGGTCGAGTTCCTTCACCGTGCCGTCGTGGCGGACGGCGAGGGCGTTGCGGGCGAGGCCTTCGGAGATGGCGCGGGCGACGTCGCGGCCCGTCGTGCCGTGCGGCACGACGCGCACGGATCCGTCGGGGAGGGTCAGGCGAACGTCGGACATGGGAGCAGGGCGAAGTAGGGGACGATCGCGATCGTCCCGTATCGGAGACGACCCCTCGGGCCGTCTCCCAGCGTAGATAAAGCGAAGTCCAAAGAAAACGCCGCGGCGGGCGTTTGGGTCGCGCCCGCGTGGGGAAGGTGCGGCGAAATCGATCAGGACGACGTTGCGGCGTCGACGAGTGCGGGCGTCACGTCGGCGAGGCTGGCGGCGGCGCGAAAGGCGTCGGCGCGGCGTCCGAAGGCGACGAGCGGCACGGGGTTGGTCGTGTGCGGCTTGCGGTCGAGCGCTTCGAGGTTGCCGTGATCCGACGAGACGACGAGCAGGTCGCGCTCCGGATCGAAGCCATCGAGGTAGCCCGCAAAAAACCCGTCGAGGTGACCGAGAATCGCCGCCGCCTGTTCGGCGTCGCGGGCGTGCCCGGCCTTGTCGGTCAGGTAGTATTCGAACAGGACAACGCGGCGTTGGCGGGCGAGCGCGTGCAGTCGCTGACCCGCCTGAAACGGCGTGATCGTCGGGACGGCGAGGCCGAGGCGTTCGTGCCACGCCTGCCCGGTAAGTTCGGCGGTGAGGGCGCGGCCGGCGAGTACGTCGTCCACCCCGAAGAGCGGAAGACCCGCCGCCCGCGTCATCCGCGTGGTGGTCGTCCAGCGGTTTTTGGCTTCGGCGTGGGCGAAGAAGACGGGCGGGTAGGCGTTCAGAAAGGCCAACTCGTCCTTCGGCACGCCCGCGTCGAGGAGCCGCTGCCAGAGGTTTTGCGCGGCGAGGGCGTCGAAGGTGGCGGAGTGCGGGTACGGCCCCCAATGCCGCCCGGCCATCTCGGGCGCGTTGAACCCGGCGAAGAGCGTGGTTTGCCCCGTGCCCGACTGCGGCAGGCCGTCCACCCCAAGCGAGGCGTCGATGGGGCGGAAGACGTGGCCCGGTTCGTCCACGACGTGCGCCGCCTCCGTCCATCGCTGCCCCCCGGCCAGCCGTTCGAACGCGGGCAGCGCGTCGGTGTCGAGCAGATTCGTCGACCCACCCGGCCCAAGGCCGACACCATCGAGGAAGACGAACGCAACGTGTGGCGGCATAGAAAGGAGTCCGAAGGGCGAAGTCCAAAAGTAGGGGACGATCGCGATCGTCCCGAACGACGTGCGCGGCAAAAAAGCCAGCCGTACGCCGTAGAGACGCCCACCGGGGCGTCTCCGTTCAGGCCAGCAGCCGGTCGAGATCGTCGGCAGCGTTGCCGGACAGGCGCGGCGCGTCGGCGGGGGCGCGCGGGCCGGTGGTTTGTGCCACGAGGCCGAGCGCGGCGGCGCGGTCGAGGGCACGGGCGTCGGGCGAGCCGGGCGCAGGGTCGAAGAACGCGCACGCCGTGGCCATCGCGGCCATCGCGAGGGCGCGTTCCTTGTCGTCGTGGTCGAACGGCCCGTGGTCGAAGCCAAACCCCGACACCATCGCGCCGCCGTTCCGTGCGATTTCAATCGCCACCGGACGCATCGGCCCGGCCAGCCGCCCGATGCCGCAGCTGAGCACGGCCACGACGCGCCCGCCGTGGCGCGTGGCGGTTTTGGCCGTTGCCACGTCGAACCCGTCGGCAAGCCCCGTCACGACCGTCACGCCCCGCCGGGCGGCTTCGGCGGCGAGCGTTTGGGAGGCTTCGTAGGCGGCGGGATCGAGGCCGTTGGCTCCAAACAGCGCCACGCTGGGTCCGCGCAGCGCCGAGGCATCCCCAAAGACGTGCAGCAACGCCGGGCGTTCGGCGCGGTCGAGTCGGTTCAGCCCGCCGGGCCAGCCGTCGAGGTTGGGCGCGAGCAGCGCGAGGCGCTTGGCGGCGAGAGCGTCGGCTTCGGCGCGGGCGCTGGCGAGCGCAAACGCCATCGCCGCGTCGTCGTGGAGCGTCCCCACAAGGTCGGTCAGATGCGGCGTGCCCGCGAGGCGATGCAGCAGTTGCTCGTGGGGCGTGGCGCGGAGCGCGTCGAGCGTGGGGAAGCGTTCGAGGATGCGGGCCGTTGTCACCCGTCCGACGTGCGGCAGCGCAGGGAGCGCCAGCGCAAAGGCGAGCGGGTCGCGGGCGAGGTCGTCGGAGAGCGCATCCATACACCCAAACGGTTTGCTAAGACTCGGGCATGCGGGGATGACAGGGTAGGGGCAGGGCCTACTTCATCTCGCTGGCGTGAAGCCCTCCTACGCTCCGGGGCGGACGGAGGGTTCGTCGTCGGGCCTATCTTGCGGCATCGTTTCTCCTCGCCTTGTCCATGACCCACGACGACCTCTTCGCCGATCTCGACCGTCGCCGCGCCGAAGCCCACCTCGGTGGCGGGCAGGCGCGCATCGACAAGCAGCACCAGAGCGGCAAACTCACCGCCCGCGAGCGCATCGACCTGCTGCTCGATCCCGGCAGTTTTCGCGAACTCGGCGTGTTCGTGCGCCACCAGATGACCGCCTTCGGCCTCGACCGCGACCGCCCGTACGGCGACGGTGTCGTGACGGGCTGGGGCACGGTGGACGGGCGCGTCGTCTATGTGTTCGCGCAAGATTTTACCGTCTTCGGCGGCAGCCTCGGCGACGCGCACGCGCAGAAGATCGTCCGGCTGATGAAGGCGGCGATGGACAACGGCGCGCCGATCATCGGGCTGAACGATTCGGGCGGGGCGCGCATCCAAGAGGGCGTGGTGTCGCTCGGCGGCTACGCCGACATCTTCCTCTTGAATACGCTCGCTTCGGGCGTCGTGCCGCAACTCTCCGCCATCCTCGGCCCCTGCGCGGGCGGCGCGGTCTACAGCCCGGCCATCACCGACTTCACGTTCATGGTGCGCGGCGGCTCGTACATGTTCGTGACCGGCCCGGACGTGGTCAAGACCGTGACCAACGAGGAGGTGACGAAGGAAGAACTGGGCGGCGCGGACACGCATGCGTCCAAGTCCGGCGTGTGCCACGTCGCGTGCGACAACGAGGGCGACTTGCTGCTTCGGCTGCGGCAGATTTTGGCCTACGTCCCGCAAAACTGCGAGGAAACGGCCCCCCGCGTGCCGTCGAAGCCCGCCAACGCGGCGCTCGCGGCGGCGCTCGACACGCTCGTGCCGCTCAACCCGAACAAGCCGTACGACATCCGCGACGTGATCGGCGGCATCGTCGACGACGGCAGCTTCTTCGAGATCCACGAGGACTTCGCCGCGCAGCTCGTCGTCGGGTTTGCCCGCCTCGACGGGCGGAGCGTCGGCATCGTCGCCAACCAACCCGCCGTGCTCGCGGGCGTGCTCGACCTCTCGTCGTCGGTCAAGGGCGCGCGGTTCGTGCGGTTCTGCGACGCCTTCAACATCCCGCTCGTGGTCTTTGAAGACGTGCCCGGCTTCCTTCCCGGAACGGATCAGGAGTGGCGCGGCGTCATCCGTCACGGCGCGAAACTGCTCTTCGCCTTCTGCGAGGCCACCGTGCCGAAGGTCACCGTCATCACCCGCAAGGCCTACGGCGGCGCGTACGACGTGATGAACTCGAAGCACGTCGGCGGCGACCTCAACCTCGCGTGGCCGACGGCCGAGATCGCGGTGATGGGGCCGAAGGGCGCGGTCGAGATCATCCACCGCCGGGCCATTGCCGCCGCCGAAGACCCCGCCGCCGAGGAAGCCCGCCTCACCGAGGAGTACCGCGAGCGCTTCGCCAACCCGTACGTCGCCGCCGAATACGGGTACGTCGACGACGTCGTCCGCCCGTCCGAGACGCGCCAGCGGCTCATCGACGCGATGGTGCGTTTGGAGACGAAGGTCGTGACGCTCCCGCGCAAGAAGCACTCGAACATCCCGCTGTAGGAACCGTCAAGCCGAAGAGCAGCGAGCCTCGTTTGAGGCTCGGCCAGCAGCCCGAAGTCCCCCCAGTCCCGTGTACGAAACCCTTCCCGTTCTCACCCCGTCCGAAGCGCGCGTGCTCGGCGTCCTGATCGAAAAGGCGCTGTCCACGCCCGAGTACTACCCGCTCACGCTCAACGCGCTGGTGGCGGGCTGCAACCAAAAGTCCAACCGCGATCCGGTGGTGGCGTACACGTCGGAGGACGCGCAGGAGGCGGCCGATCTGCTGTGTCGCCGGGGCCTCGCGACCGAGCAGTCGGGGCAGCACGAGCGGGCGGTGAAGTACCGGACGAACCTCGGCGGGGCCTACGACCTGTCGCACGCGGCCAAGGCCGTCGTGGCCGAACTGCTGCTGCGCGGGCCGCAAACGGCGGGCGAACTGCGCCAGCGGTGCAGCCGGATGCACGCGTTCGCGTCGGTGGAGGAGGTGCAGGCCGTGCTCGACGAACTGGCCGGGCGCGACCTGCCGCTCGTCGCGTCGCTGCCCGGACGGCGCGAGCCGCGCTGGATGCACCGCCTCTCCGGCGAACCGGACGTCGACGCCGACGAGGCCGTGCCCGCCCGCCCGGCCACGCCCGTTGGGCATCTCGCCGACGAGGTTGCGGCGCTGCGCGAGGAAAACGCCGCCCTCCGCGACCGCCTCGACGCGCTCGAAGCCGAGTTTCGCGCCTTCCGCGACCAGTTCGGCTGAGAGCCTTGCGCCGAAGAAAGTAACCGACTTACAGCGTTGTCAGCCGATATCACGGGAGAACAGATGAAAGATGATCTATTTCCTGGGTACAAGCAGGTTAAAGAAGCACTAATGTCTCTCCTTCATTTCAATGGTGGAGAGATGAAAGCTTTGGAGACATACGAGATCCTTGCTGACTACTTTGGTCTCTCAGCGCGGGCTCGCAGCATCAGCAGGGGCGAGTATTATGAGGGCAAGCCGCATCCTCAAAGTGCATGGCAGAATCGGATACAATTTGGGCGCAGAGCGCTAAGGGATGCAGAATACCTCGACCTCTCCGCTCCCCGTGGAATTTGGCGATTGAACGCGCAGGGCATGTATGTTGCAGCCGGTCTTTGCGACGACTATTACGAGCTGCATCCCTCACGGCGTCTGACGCGGGAAAATGAGAACGAAGTGACGGGCCCAACGCCTCTTGCCTTGGATTTCGGAGACTTCGTGATCCCTCCGAGCGTGAAGGTTACAATCTACCGCGTGCTACGAGATACAGCCATCGCACGTAGGGTCAAGTCGCTGAACAATCACGTTTGCCAACGATGTGAAGCCCCCGCCCTTGTGTTGTCAGACGGCAAGCATTACGCAGAAGCACACCATATCTTTCCACTCTCGCAGGGCGGCCCCGATGTCGAGGCAAATGTGCTATGTGTTTGCCCAAACTGTCATGCCCTTCTTGACTACGAGGCAGTTTGCATTGACTTGAGCAGTTTGAAGACTCAGCACCCGATCAACCCTGGCTTTGTGAAACGTCACAACGATCGTGTGCGGCGACGTACAGTGGAGGGCTTGCAGTACGATTAGGCCGAACCGGCGGGCACGTCTGCCGTTCATCGCCCAAACGACCGCTCCGATGCCCGACACCGCCCAAGACGCCCTCATCGCCGTCACCGACACCGCCGCCGCCCGCCTGCTGGCCGTGGCCGCGCGCGAAGGCGTCGATCCGTCCACCACGTTCCTTCGCGTGGCCGTCGTGCCCGGCGGCTGCTCGGGGATGACCTACGACCTCGGCTGGGACACCGTCCGGCAAGACACCGACGACCTCGTCGAAAGCCACGGCCTACAGATTCTGCTCGACGCCCGCAGCGCGGCGTACGTTGAGGGCACCACGCTTGACTTCTCCGACGGCCTTGACGGGCGCGGCTTCCACTTCGCCAACCCGAACGCCGTCCGCACCTGCGCCTGCGGCGACAGTTTTGGCCTCTGAAGACGGTATCAGGCGTTCACGGATGCACGCCACGCATCCCATGTCTTCGCGAGGAGCGCAGCGACGCGGCGATCTCGTCGTGAAGCGGTTTGGGCGACGAGACGGCTTCGCTCACGCCCACCACGACCTCGCGTTTGGATAGGCGTTCGGAACGCACGATTGAAGTCCCCGAAACGCTTTTTGTGCAGTTTGGGTGAAGGGTTGGGAACGAAAGGTCACACCATATGTGCCACCGGGCGTCTTCAATTCCGGAGGTGATCGATGAGCCAGAATCCTCAGATCAAGGTTTCGCGCAACGGCCCGTATCTCGTATCGGGCAGCGTCACGCTGGTGCGGCAGGAGATTGTGGGAGACGCCCACGGCCAGTCGGTCGACTGGAAGACCGTGGAGACGCTGGAGGCGAAGGACACGTACGCGCTGTGCCGCTGCGGGCATTCCAAAAACAAGCCCTTCTGTGACGGCACGCACAAGCAAATCGGGTTTGACGGTACGGAGACGGCCAGCCGCAAGCCGTACCTCGATCAGGCCGAGATGATGGAAGGGCCGGAACTCTCGCTCACCGACGAAGAAGCGCTCTGCGCCTTCGCCCGCTTTTGCGACCCCAACGGGCGCGTCTGGAATCAGGTGTCCGAAACCGACATACCGGCGGTGGCCCGCACCTTCGTGCATCAGGTCAACAACTGCCCGGCGGGGCGGCTTGTCGCGTGGCAAAACGACACGCAAAAGCCGATTGAAGAGCACCGCGACCAGCTGATCGCGCTCGTCGAAGACATCCCAAGAGGGTGCTCCGGGCCGCTGTGGGTGCAAGGCGGCATCCCGGTCGAAGCGGCGGACGGCACGACGTACGAAGTGCGCAACCGCATGACGCTGTGCCGCTGCGGGGCGTCGTCGAACAAGCCCTTCTGCGACGGTAGCCACGCCTCCATCAACTTCAGCGACAAGGTGTAGGAACGGGCAAGGGGCAAACGCCAAGGACGATCTCCGTTGGCGTTTGCCCCTTGGCTCCGTCGTGGCGATCCGATCAGACCAGCTTCGCGGCGACTTCGACGAGGCGCTTCGTCTGGTGGCGGATGGCCGCTTCGATTTCCGGCGTGACGCCAGCCGACGGGGAGGCCGTCACCGACGTGCCGTAGGGGTTGCCGCCGGCGGCATAGAGCGCCGGGTCGGTGTAGCCGGGCGGCACAAGGATGCTGCCCCAGTGCATCGCCGAGATGTAGAGGCTTTGGAGCGTCGTTTCCTGCCCGCCGTGCGGGTTCATCGCGCTCGTCATCGCCGAGAACGCCTTGTTCGCGAGCACGCCTTGCTGCCAGATCGGGCCGAGCGTATCGATGAACGCGCGCATTTGGCTGGCGGGCGAGCCGTAGCGCGTGGGCGCGGAGAAGAGGTAGGCGTTGGCCCACACGAGATCGTCGGGCGTGGCCGTGGGCACGTCGGCGGTGGCCTCGGCGATGGCCTTCCACGCGTCTTGGCTGTTGACGACCTCGGCGGGCGCGGTTTCGCGCACCTTCAAGACGCGCACTTCCGCACCGGCTTCGCGGGCGGCGGCGGCGGCGATGTGCGCCATTTGGTGGTTGGTGCCGTAGGTCGAGTAGTAGACGATGGCGAGCTTGACGGACATCAAGGCGGGGAGGTTTAGGGTGGATGACTGTCTAAACAATCATTGCCTACCCCAAGGTTTCCGGAAATCGCTTGTCCAAACAACTTTGTTGCGACCTCCCCCTGTTCGAGCATCGCGACGGCGTCGGTGCTGCACCCAAACGGCAACGTCCCAGTCCCGCCTCAGCCCGCCTTGCTCGCCTCTTCGCGCAGACGCGCCAACTCGGCGCTGCGGGCGGTGGCGGTCCCGACGGCGTTGATCAGCATCGTCCGCAGCCCGTGCGCTTCGAGGTCGGCCACGGCGGCGATGGCGGTGCCGCCGGGGGTCGTCACTTCGTCGCGGAGAATCGCGGGGTGCTTGCCGGTTTCGACGACGAGTTTGGCCGCGCCGAGCACGGTTTGCGCCGCCAGCCGAGCGGCAATCGGGCGGGGAATGCCCTGTTTGACGCCGCCGTCGGTGAGGGCTTCTACGACCATGTAGATGTAGGCCGGGCCGGAGCCGGACAGCCCGGTGACGGCGTCCATCAGGTGCTCGGGCAGGATTTCGACCTTGCCGACGGCCTTGAACATCTCGCGGGCGAGTGCGAGGTGCGCGTCGGTGGCGTAGCGCCCGCCGCAGAGCGCGGTCGCGCCCTCGTCCACCAGCGCCGGGGTGTTGGGCATCGTCCGCACGACCGCCAGTTCGCGTCCAAACGCGGCCTCGATCTGCTTCGTCGTGATGCCCGCGAGGATCGAGACGACGAGCGCATCGTCGCGCACCACGTCCTTCACGTCGGCCACGACGTCGGCGAAGCCTTGGGGCTTCGAGGCGAGCACCACCACCGACGCGCCCTCGGCGGCGGCGCGGTTGCTCGTGGTGGTGACGAGGCCGGGGAACGATTCGGTCAGTTCTTCCAGCAGCGAGGCGGTGCGGCGGCTGGCGCGGACGCTCGACGGGGCGACGGCCTCGGTCGATTCGTGGCCGGTGCGCAGCAGTCCTCCAATGATCGCCCGGGCCATATTGCCCGCGCCGAGAAACGCAAAGGTGTGGTTCGAAAGCATAGTTGTGTATGGTAGATGGTGTATGGTTATGGGTGCATCAATACACGGTACACCATACGCAAAGCAACCTATTTAGAGCGAACCCTTCGTGCTGGGCACCGCGTCGGCGCGGGCGTCGCGGGACACGGCCACGCGGAGGGCGCGGGCGACGGCCTTGAAGATGGCCTCGACCTGGTGGTGCGCGTTCGTGCCGTAGAGCAGCGTGACGTGCAGGTTCATCGCCGCCTCGGTGGCGAAGCTGCGCCAAAAGTGTTCGACCATCTCGGTGGACAGGTCGCCGACCTTGTCCCGCGAGAACGCAGCGTCGAACACCGTGTAGGCGCGGCCCGACAGGTCCACGACGGCGCGGGCGAGGGCCTCGTCCATCGGGACGTAGGCATGGCCGTAGCGCGCCACGTGCGCCTTGTCGCCCAGCGCCTCGCGGAACGCCCGTCCGAGCGCGAGGCCGACGTCCTCGGCGGTGTGGTGATCGTCCACGTGCAAGTCGCCAGTGCAGCGCACGTCCAGCCCGAAACCGCCGTGGCGGGCGAACAGGTCGAGCATGTGGTCGAGGAAGCCCAGGCCCGTGGCATGGGCGTAGGCCCGCTCGTCCGGCGTGGACGGGTCGAGGCGGAGCGTCACCGAGACGTCGGTTTCGTTCGTGGTGCGGCGCACCGTGGCGGCGCGGGCGGCGAGGTCGGCCATAGGGCAGGGGAGGGCGTCCGACTAAAATCGCCCCCTTTCGCCCCGCCGCCGCGTGAAGAACGCGGGGGAAACCGCAAAGACGCACCCTGTCAGGGTCGTGACCCTGACAGGGTGGAAAACTTCCCGAACCCCGCTGGAACCGTGCGGCGTTGAAGCGGGCATTGCCTCTTCCCGATGCCGCGCCCGATCCTCGTCACGTCCGCTCTGCCGTACGCCAACGGCCCCATCCACCTTGGCCACCTCGCCGGGGCGTACCTGCCCGCCGACTTCTTCGTCCGCTACCTCCGTCTGAAGGGCGAGGACGTGGTGTTCGTCTGCGGCTCCGACGAGATGGGCGTGGCCATCGAGGTGCGCGCCCGCAAGGAAGGCCGCACGCCGCAGGACGTGATCGACGAGTTCCACGCGGTGATCGAAGGCGGCCTCCGCGCCGCCGGGATGTCGTTCGACGTGTACGGCCGCACGTCCGCGCCCATCCACAAAGCCACCACGACGGAGTTCTTCCGCACCATCGCCACCGACCCGGCCGAGGCCATCCGCAACGACCAAGGCGCGTTCCGCCTCGGCACGTCGGAGCAGCTCTTCGACCCCGAAGCGGGCGTGTTTTTGGCCGACCGGTTCGTCGTCGGCACCTGCCCGGTCTGCGGCAACCCGAACGCCTACGGCGACCAGTGCGAGCGGTGCGGCTCGACGCTCTCGCCCGCCGAACTGATCGACCCGCGCTCGGCGCTCACCAGCGCCACGCCCATCCGCAAGGAGACGACGCACTGGATGCTGCCGCTCGGCGACGTCCAGCCGCTGCTCGAAGGCTGGCTGCGCGGCGACCGCGACGGCCTGAATCGGTTCGAGGCGTGGAAGCCGAACGTGACGGGCCAGATCCGCTCGTGGCTCGAAGCCGGGTTGCGCGACCGCGCCATCACCCGCGACATCGCGTGGGGCATTCCGGTGCCCGAAGACCTCGCCGAAGCCGCGGGCGTGGACGCCTCCGGCAAGGTCATCTACGTCTGGTTCGACGCGCCGGTCGGCTACGTCTCCAACACCAAGGCGTGGGCCGAGGCGCAGGGCGACCCGGAGCGGTGGACGCGCTACTGGCGCACGCACCACGAAGACGGCACGGCCAAGACCGGCGACGATGCGCCCCGGCTCGTGCACTTCATCGGCAAGGACAACATCGTCTTCCACGGCCTCGTCTTCCCCGCGATGCTGATGCTCACGGGCGGCTACGTCCTGCCCGAGGCGGTGCCCGCCAACGAGTTTCTCAACCTCGAAGGCGAGAAGTTCTCCACCAGCCGGGGCCATGCCATCTGGCTCCACGACTTCCTCGAGCGCTTCCCCGCCGACACGCTCCGCTACGCGCTCGGCACGATGCTGCCGGAGACGAAAGACGCCGACTTCAACCTGTCGGAGTTCCAAGGCCGCGTCAACGGCGATCTCGCCGACGTGCTCGGCAACTTCGTCCACCGCGCCCTCACGTTCACGCACAGCAAGTTCGGCGGGGCGGTGCCTGCGCCGGGCGAGCTGTCCACGGAGGCGAAGGCCGTGCTCGACGCCATCGCCGCCGCGCCGGAGCAGATCGGGGCGCTGTATGCGTCGTACCGGTTCCGCGACGCGCTGTACGAGACGATTGACCTCGCCCGCACCGGCAACAAGTTCTTCAACGACGCCGCGCCGTGGCATCAGGTCAAGACCGACGCGCAGGCGGCGCAGACGACGCTGTATGTGTCGCTCCAACTCTGCGCGAGTCTTTCGATCTTGCTCGAACCGATCGTGCCGGACGCCGCCGCGCGGCTGCGCCGGATGCTGAACCTCGCGCCGATGCGGTCGTCGATGCCTGCCGCCAACCTGACAGGTTCCGAGAACCTGTCAGGTGACCTGCTCGGCTGGGACGATGCCGCCCGCCCGCTTCTTCCGCCCGGCCACGCGCTGGGCGCGCCCGAAGTGCTCTTCCAAAAACTCGACGACGCCGTGATCCAAGCCGAACGCGACCGCCTCGCCGCCCCGACGACGCCTGCCGACGATTCCACCGCACCGCAGGTGCAGACCGTGCCTGACGTGCCGGTGTACGAACCCGTCGCCGAAGCCGAAACGCCCGGCTTTGCGCCGCTGCTGCCGGAGATCGTGTACGACGACTTCGCCAAAATCGACCTTCGAGCGGGCAAAATCGTGGTGGCCGAGCGCATCCCCAAGGCCGACAAACTGCTGCGTTTGGAGATCGACCTTGGGTTTGAGACGCGCCAGATCCTCTCCGGCATCGCGGAGCACTTCACGCCCGACGAGGTGCTGGGCCGGACGGTCGTGATCGTCGCCAACCTCGCGCCCCGCAAGATGCGCGGCCTCGAATCCGCCGGGATGATCCTGATGGCCGAGGGCCGCGACGGGAAGCTCCGGTTCGTCGAAACCGACGCCGAGCCGGGCGCGACCGTCCGGTAACCGACGCTACACGTCGATGCGGATGAAGTCGCGTCCCGGCACGCCCCGGTACCGCTTGCACACCTCGTAGCCCTCGCGGTCGCCCGCGTCGTTCGTGTTGCCTTCGATGGTTTCGAACGACGTGACCTTGCCTCTGGAGACGTTGTACTTGGTGGCGAAGCCCATGTGCGTCCAGTCCGTGTTCGTTTTGCGCACGAGGAAGAGGCCGCACGTCGACGCCGTGGCCGGGGTCAGCTTGGCTTGCGGGATGAACCGACCCTTGTTCTTGGCGTCGGCGGCGAGCAGGTCGCACGAGAGCGTGTAGTCGAGCGGCATCGCGATGCCGGTGCAGAGGCTGGCCTGCATCATCACAAACGACACAAAGCCGGCGCACCACGGGAAAGCCGCGCCTTGGTTGCCTTTGGTGTAGAGCCGAACCCACGGCCCTCGGTTCTGCCCGCCGACCTCAATGGGATGCACCTTCAGGTGGAGGAAGGCGAGTTTTTCCACCGCGTCCACATAGCTCGTCGTTTGGAGCGTGAGGTGCGCCGACAGGAGCGAGGCCATCGGATCGATGAGTGCCTTCCACGTTTGAGGGCCGAGCGTGCCCGATCCTGCCGATCCTTGCTTCTTCTGGAAGTCCGCCAGCGCCTTTTTGGTGGCAGGGCCGAAATCGCCGTCCACGAGCACCTTGTAGCCTCGGAGGCTGAGCCACTCTTGGAGGCGTTTCACGTTGGCCAGATCGGGGGAGCCGGGGGCGAGCGCGCCGGGGTAGGCCAGTTCGGCGGAGATCCATGCTTCGTTGAAGGGCGTCGGCATAATCGTAAAAGGATGGGTGATGGAACCGGTAGGACAACGAATATAGATGCGGCGCATCTGGTGGTTGTCACGACGCCAAAAAATGCTGCGTGCGTTTGGTTCGCTTCGCGGCGGTGCAGGGGCCGAGAGGGCGGATGCGCGGGCGCGTCGGACGCACGTCTCCTTGGTTGGCAACCGTGCGCGGGGGCGAGACGGCGGCTCGTCGCTCCGCGAAGCAAAGCGGCGGCGATCCCCCCCGGAACCGCCGCCGCTGCTGCACTCCCGTCAAGGAGCGCAAAGTCCGCGTCTGACCGTGAGCGCGAACCGACGCAAGTTCGTACATCAAGGGGCGTGGAGCATCACCCATTTGGGGGATAATGGACTGCTGTATGCACTTTTCTTGTAAAGACGAAAGCGTTGGCCTGCACATCCATCGGTGCCGCCGGTGCGTTACCTTCGCGTCGTCTCTCCCGTCTGCCGATGCGCCGCCTCGTTCCGTTCGCCGCCCTGCTCGCCGCCTCGTCCGCGTTTGCCCAAGATCCGACGATGGACACCGGCGGCCCGGTGCCCTACGACGCCGCATCGTACGACGTCAAGCACTACGGCATCGACCTCACCGTCGATCCCGCCACGCGCACCATCGCCGGGACGACGACCGTGACGGCGACGTTCGTGCAGCCCAACAACACGCTCGTGCTCGACCTCGACACCGTGCTGGCCGTGCGCGGCGTGCGGGTGGGCGGGCAGGCACGGCCGTTCGTCCACGCCCGCGGTCAACTGCGCATCGCGCTGGCGCAGACCGTCCAGCCCGGCCAAACCGTCCGCGCCGAAGTCGACTACGGCGGCGCGCCCCGCGTGGCCGCGCGTGCGCCGTGGGACGGCGGCTTCACCTGGGGCCGGACGCCCTCGGGCCAGCCGTGGATCACGACGACCGTGCAGGGCGAGGGGGCTGACCTGTGGTTTGCGTGCAAGGACTACCCGAGCGACGAGGCCGATTCGGTCGATCTGGCCATCACCGTACCGGAGCCGCTGGTCGTGGCGACGAACGGGCGGCTCGTCGGAACGGACGACGTCGCGGGGGCGGGGGGAACGTCGTGGCGGCGCTACCGCTGGCATGTGGCGCACTCGGTCAACAACTACGGCCTGTCGCTCAACATCGGCCCGTATGTGACGGTCGAGCAGACGTACACGAGCATCGCGGGCGAGGACGTGCCGTTTCAGTTCTTCGTCCTGCCCGAAAAGGAAGCCGATGCCCGGCGGCAGACGCCCGAGTTCCTGCGGCACGTCCGGTTTTACGAAGAGCTGCTTGGCCCGTATCCGTGGCGGCGCGACAAGCTCGGCGTGGCGCACACGCCGCACCTTGGGATGGAGCACCAGACGATCATCGCCTACGGCTCCACGTTCACGCCCGATGCCGACGGCTTCGACTGGCTCTACCACCACGAGTACGGCCACGAGTATTTTGGCAACCTGCTGACGGCGTGGGATTGGCGCGACTTCTGGATCCACGAGGGGTTCGATACCTACATGCAGGCGCTCTACGCCGAAAAGCTGGGCGGCCACGAGGCGTACCTGCGGCGGCTGCGGCGCAACAGCCGCTTCTCGAACGTCATTCCCGTGGCCCCGCGCGACCTGCGTACGTCCGACCAGATCTACCAGCTGCCGGGCGGCGGCGGCAACCTCGACATCTACTACAAGGGCGCGTGGGTGCTGCACACGCTGCGCTACACGATGGGCGACGACGCGTTCTTCCGCGCCGTCCGCCGGTTCGTCTACCCGACGCCCGAGGCCGCCCAAAGCCGCCAGCCCGGACGGTTTGTGACGACCGACGACTTCATCGCCATCGTCAACGCCGAGGCTGGGCGTGACCTGACGTGGTTCTTCGACGTGTACCTCCGCCAGCCCGAACTGCCAAAGCTGGTGACGACGACCGACGGCGGCGAGATGCGGCTGCGGTGGGACGTGCCGGGCCATCTGCCGTTCCCGATGCCCGTGGAGGTGCAGATGGGCGGGCAGACGCGGCGCGTGGAGGTGCCTGCCGAGGGCGCGGCGCTGCCGCTGATGCGTTCGGCCATGCCCGTCGATCCGAACGGCTGGCTGCTCAAGGCCAACTAAACCGACCAAGCCGCAAACGCTATGGGAACGTGGGGAGCCGGAAATCTGGACAGCGACGCTGCCCTCGATGTTGTGGACGAGGACTCGCGTGTGCTGTTCGACCGCATCGCCGAGCTGTTGGCGTCGGAGGAGGCCACGCAGTTCGACGAGGACGATCACGCCGAACTGTTCGTTCGTTTCGAGGCGCTTTTTGCTCTCGACGCGCACCGGATGATCAACTGGTGGACGTGCCCGACGCCCGCCGACGCCGAGGCGGCGAAGGCGCAGTTTCTGCCGCGTTGGGCCGCGTATTTTGACGAAGGCTCGGGCGCGTCCGAGGCCTTCACCGTCGAACGACGCGCCGTGATCGAAGCCACTTTCGACCGGTTCATCGCCGGATGCACCAAACGCCACACCACGCCCGATGCCGCGTAACCTGACGCTCGTGGGGGCCGCGCTGCTCGCCCTCGGCTGCGGCGCTCCCGCCCTCGCCCAACCTTCGCCCGTTCCCGCTACGACGCGCCAACTCGTGGTCGTGACGACGCCGTCGTGGACGGACACGACGGGGACGCTCGTTCGCTTCGAACGCACGTCCAGTCGCAGGCCGTGGAGGCGTGTGGGGACGCCGGTAAGCGTTGTGGTGGGCCGATCCGGCCTCGGCTGGGGACGCGGGCTGCACGGCAACGGCGTGGCCAACGACACGGGGCCTGACGGGGCCGGGCCGATGAAGATGGAAGGCGATGGCCGCGCTCCGGCGGGCGCTTTCCGTCTCACCGAGGCCTTTGGCTACGCCTCGGCGATGCGCACGGGCCTGCCCTACGTCCCGTCCGATGCCGACGTGGAGTGCGTGGACGACGGCAACAGCCGGTCGTACAACCGCATCGTTCGCCGCGACACCGTCCCGGCGGACTACACCAGCCACGAGGAAATGCGGCTTGCCTCCGACGTGTACCGGGCGGGCGTGGTGGTGGCGCACAACCCGTCCAACGTCGCACGAGGCGGTTCGTGCATCTTCCTCCACCAGAAGGCCAATCCGGTGGTTTCGACCAGCGGATGCACGGCGATGGAGGCCGCTCCGCTCGATGCGCTCGTGGGGTGGCTCGACCGCCGAAGAGCGCCGGTGCTTGTCCAACTTCCCGCCGCCGTGTACCGCCGGGTGCAACGGGCGTGGCGGCTTCCTCCGTGATCGTATGACGACTTTCTTGGTTCTCCTCACGCTGGCGCTGGCCGGGTTCGTCGGCTACGCTGTGGTGCGGTTTACGCGCATTCCCGGTTACGCGCGGGCGCTCGCGGGCGTGGCGTTGATGGTGCTGCCGGTGGCGGCAGGGCTTGCGGCGGGCTATGTGGGGACGGCGCTGGGATGCACGGTGAACGAGGCCGGTGCCTCGCCGTGCTTCGTCGGGGGCGTGGACATCGGCGGCACGCTCGGCACGCTCGCCGTGCTGCCGTGGCTGGGCTTTTTTACCTTGCCCGCTGCCGCCGTGCTGGGGCTGGTCGCCCTTGCGCTATTTATCTCGTCGCGCAGAACGCAACCGCCGCCGCTGTAAGGACGTCGGCGCGAAAGGGTACTTCGCCGTCCCCTGAAGATCGGCCTTGGGTGGCGGGCGTATACTGCGGCCTCTTGCCGCGCGTGCAGATGAAATCTCTCGGTCTTCTTCTGAGCGTATGTGCCACGAGCGTTGCTGCTCAGCCGACGCCTTGCGCCTCGCCTGCCCATCGGCAGTTTGATTTTTGGATCGGCACATGGAACGTCTTCCGTCCTGACGGGCGGCTCGTGGGGACCAACACCATCTCGCTGGAGCAAAACGGCTGCGTGCTGCGCGAGCAGTATGCAACGCCAAACGGCTACACCGGCCAAAGCCTCAACCTCTACGACGCCACACGGCAGGTTTGGCACCAGACGTGGGTGGACAACACCGGCGTCCTGCTCACGCTCGAAGGCGGCTGGCAGGACAGCGCTATGGTGTTGCGCGGGGAGGCGGCCGGGCCAACGGGCGGGCGGGCACCCTCGCGGGTGACATGGACGCCACGTTCGGATGGGTCGGTGCGGCAGCACTGGGAGGTGCAAGCCTCCGACGGTGCGTGGCAAACGATCTTCGACGGGCGCTACGTCCGGCAGTAATTATCGGGCGGACGGGCGTTGGATCGGGATGGGCCCGACGCGCAGCTTCGGCTCGTCCGTGAGGTTCGACTCGCCGCCGGGGCCGTCGTTGGTGACGAGCGTGAGCGTGGCCGCTTGTTCGGCGAAGCCGCCTTTGAAGGTGAGCAACGTGTCGAGTTGACGTCCGGCCAGAACGACGAAGTTCTTGTTCCGCTCGGGCGCGACGAGGTCGTAGCCGTTGCCAAGGTCGTCGCGAAGCCGCATCTTGGCGTACTTGTTGAGCGTCAGATTTTTATCCGCCGGATTGACGATGTGCATCTGCACGTCGATGCGATCGGGTTCGAACGTCACGCCGGCGATGGCGACGGAAAGGCCTGTGGGATGGCGTGCCGAGACGGCGAGGCTGTCTGCCGGCAAGGGCAGGGGTGGGGAGTCTGTGATCGCGTCCGAAGGCTCGAAGGCCTCGTCGGCGAGGTCCACCGCGCCGTGGTTGCGCCCGCAGCCGGCAGCGAGGAGCAAGGCGGCGGAGAGCGCGGCGGCGATGGGGGTTCGCATCGGTGTAGAGAGCAAGGAGCGGCAACTTACGATCCGATCCGAGTCTCTCGTGCTCAGGGGCGCGGCGCGTTCGTCTCGTTGTTGCGCACCACGGCTTCGGCCACGAGCGCGTTTGAGGCGCTTGGCACAGCGGCTTCGGGGCCTTCGAAGGCCATCACCAGCCGGTTGCCTTCGGGGCCGATGGGCGCGGGCAGGTAGAACCGCTCCATCAGCCCCATCGCGTCGGCGGTGAGTTCGGGCGCGAGCGCATCGGCAAGGGCCAGCAGCCGGGCTTGCGTCGTCACGATGAAGCGGCCCCGTCCGGCCCGCGACGCCTCCACGATCTGCCGGGCGGCGCGGTCGGAGGCGATGGACGTGAGCGGCGTTTTGGCGCGGGGGGCGAACCACGCGTACTCGGCGGTGGCGTTGCCTTTCAGCCCGACGTTGCGCGTCGAGCCGGTGCGCATCAGGCCGGGGTGGACGGTGGTGACGAAGATGCCGTGGCGGCGGTAGGCGGCGCGGGTGGCGTCGGAGAGGCCGGAGAGTGCGAACTTGCTGGCGGTGTAGGAGACGAGGTGCGGCGAGGCCACCTTGCCCGCAATGCTGGAGACGACGACGACCCGCGCCACGCCGCTGCGTTTGAGGTGGGGCAGGGCCGTCTCCATCGCCTGCTGCGGTGCCCAGAAGTGGACGCGCATCGCGTCGTCGTAATCGTGGTCGGTGAGATGCTCGATCGGGCCGACCTGAATGATGCCCGCCGCGTAGACGAGCACGTCGAGGCCGCCCATCGTCTCTGCCGCCCAGGCGACGGCATCGCGCGCCGCACCGTCGCCGCGCAGGTCGAGGGCCTTGATGTGCGCGATGGCGGGAGGGCGGACGCCCTCGCCCGAATTGAGCAGCGCTTGGGCGGTGAGCAGCTGGCCTTCGGAGCGGGCCACGAGCGCGAGCGTGGCGCCTTCGGCGGCGAACACCCGCGCAAGCTCCAAGCCGAGGCCGCGCCCGCCGCCGAGGATCAGCACCCGTGCGCCGTCGAACGAAACCCGGCGCATCAACCGGCTGGCGGTGCGGTAGGCGGCGGCCGCGCCCACGACGGCGGCAGTAAGGGCAAGGCGGCGAGACATGGGCGGGCGGGCAGATGACGCCTCCCGTACGCCAGTGCCGTCCGGCGGATGCGGCCTTCGGGTGAGCGATGCGTAACGTTTGGCTGCTGGACTCTGGGGAACAGGCCGCAACGGCTTGGTTCCATCCTTCTCGCCTCACGGGGAGATACCCCAAGGGGTCGCCTCTACGTTCGCACCGTCGAACCTCGTCCCTTCTTATGGCTCTCCTGCTCGTTTTCGTGCCCGTGGCGGCGCTGCTGCGGTACGTCGTGCCCGACCAGCCGTTGCTGGCGTTTGCCGCGGCGATGCTCGCCATCGTGCCGCTGGCCGACCTGATCCGCAAGGCCACCGAACACCTCGCCGAGACCACCGGCCCCGCCTTGGGCGGGCTGCTCAACGTCACGTTCGGCAACATTTCGGAGCTGATTCTGGCCCTTTTTGTGCTCTCTGCGGGGCATCAGGAGGTGGTGAAGGGGCAGATTACCGGCGCGATTCTGGGCAACGCGCTGCTCGGCTTGGGCCTTGCCATTCTCGCAGGGGCGCGCCGGGGGCAACGGCAGACGTTCGACCGGCACAGCGCGGGGTTGCAGTCGAGCATGCTCATCCTTGCCGTGATCGGGCTGCTGCTGCCCGCGCTGTTCCACTACACCGAAGCCGCCCAAGTGAGCGCGGCCACCACCGCCGTCCTCGACGAGCGGCTCAGCTTGGGCACGTCGGTGGTGCTCGTCGTGCTCTACATCGGCTACCTCGTCTTCACCCTCCACGGGCCGAGCGCTTACCCGAAGACCGCCGAGGGCGAGGCCGAGGCGCTAACCGACGCGGTTCACCACGGGGCGGAAGGGACGCCGTGGCCGTGGCCAAAAGCGCTGGGCATGCTCGTTGGGGCCACGTTGCTCGTGGTGTGGATGTCGGAAATCATCTCGACGACGCTGGAAGCCTCTGCCGAACGGCTGGGCCTTTCGACGTTCTTCCTCGGCGTGGTGGTGCTCGCCGTGGTCGGGGCGGCGGCGGAGTACCTGTCGGCCATCTACTTTGCCCGCAAAGGTCGGATGGATCTGGTGCTGGGCATCACGCTCGGCTCGACGATCCAGATCGCGCTGCTGGTAGCCCCGGTGCTGGTGCTGGTGTCGTGGATGCTGGGCACGCCGATGAACCTCGTCTTCGAAAACCCGCTTGAGCTTATCGCCATCGCCGCCGTCGCCTTCTCGGTCAACGCCATCGCCCACGACGGCGAGACGCACTGGTACGAGGGGATGATGCTGGTGGGCGTCTACACGCTGTTTGTGATCGCCTTCTACTTTGTCACCCCGCCCGTTGGCTAATCCTCCTCCTTCGGTAAAAACGGTCGCGGTCGTCGGCACCGGCCTCATCGGCGGCTCGATCCTGCACGCGCTGCGCGACGCGTGGCCCGGCGTGCGGCGGCTGGCCGTGGACGTTTCCGGCGTGGCCGAGCAGGCGGTGGCGCTGGGCCTTGCCGATGCCGTGGCGACGGTAGACGAGGCCGCCGCTGCCGATCTGGTGGTGCTGGCCGCGCCGCCGGAAGCCTCTCAGCACGCCCTCGGACGCCTCGCGCCACGGTTGCACGCGGATACGATCGTCACCGACGTCGCCTCGGTCAAAGCGCCGATGGTGGAGACGGCCCGGCGCGTTCTTCCCAACGTCGCCGCGTTCGTCGGCGGCCATCCGATGGCCGGAGCCGAGCGCGGTGGCCTCGCCCACGCCCGAAGCGACCTGTTTGAGAACGCAGCGTGGGTGCTGTGCCCGCCCGGTGGCGAACTCGACGCCCGCCACGCGCCGGTGGTGGCGCTCGTCGAGGCGTGCCGGGCGCGGCCCGTGGTGCTCGACGCTGCCGACCACGACGCCTTCGTGGCGCGGGTGAGCCACCTGCCGCAACTGGCCGCCGTGGCCCTCGTCAATGCCGCCTTGGCCGACGAGCCTGCGGCGCGCCAACTGGCTGCCGGTGGGTTTCGGGACATGACCCGCATCGCGTCGTCGCCGGTGGGCTTGTGGCAAGAGATCTTCGCCGCCAACCGTACGGCGGTGCTTCGTGCCCTCGACCGCTACACCGACGCCCTTGCCGGTTTGCGCCGTGCCGTGGAGACCGGCGACGACCGCGTGCTTGCCCGATGTTTTGACGAGGCCGCCGAGGCGCGCGCCGGGCTTCCGGTGAGCGCCAAAGGCTTCCTCCGCCCTTTGGCCGAACTCACCCTCGACGCCGACGACCGGGTGGGCTTCCTCGCCCGCGCCCTGGCCGTGCTCGCCGACGCTGCCGTCGACCTCAAAGACGTCGAACTGCTCAAGGTGCGCGAGGGGCACGACGGGGTGTTCCGCCTCGCCTTCGCCTCCGACGGCGAGGCCATCCGGGCGCTCGCCGTGCTCCGGGCCGACGGCTTTACGGCCCGTCTGCGGTAGCCTTCCCCCTCCCGAACCTGACAGGTTCAAGAACCTGACAGGTTGTCCGGCCCGCCTTCAGGAGGTGCGAGCAGCCGTTCCAGCGCTTGCTCTGGAATCCACGCCCAGTCGGGTCGGTACGCCCGCTCGTACTGGATCTCGTAGAGCGTTTTTTGCACGAGGTAGAGCCGAAGAAGCGCGTCGAAGGCTTCGTCATCGGGCCAGAGCACGCGCACGGGGTGGGCTTCAGCTTCGGCGCGGTAGGCGTCGAGGAACGCGCGTTCGGCGGCGTCGCGGTAGGTTTTGCGCTCGGCTTCGGGCAGCGCCGTGCAGACGGCGTAGTCGAACGAGCGGAGCATCCCGGCCACGTCGCGCAGCGGACTGTCGGGGCGGGCACGTTCCTCCGCCGTACGGGCGGGTTCGCCCTCGAAATCAATCACGCGCAGCGTCTCGTCGGGTAAGACGAGCACTTGACCCAGGTGCAAGTCGCCATGGACTGGAATCTTCCCTCCCAACGCGGTGCTTGGGCTGGCGGGAACGAGTTGGGAAAGAACGCCCAAGATGCGCTCTTCCGGCACCTCAACCTGAAGCGTAATAAAGACATCCGATACCAGATCTTTCACGTCTTCGTTCGCGAAACCTGCCCGTTTGGGGGAGGCCTCGAGTGCGCGGTGCATTCGGCAGATCGTTGCGCCGAGGTGTTGGGCCAAGAGGACAAACGCCTCGGGGGAGCCGGTAGCGAGGTGTTGGAGCGCTACGTCCCACGCCGAAACGGGCGAAGCGAAGGCTTCGGTGACGATGGCGAGGGTGGCGAAGGAGGGGCGCACCGGCTCGTGGAGCGTCACGTTGGCGACAAGCGTGGGCGCGAGGCGAAGGCCGTCGAGCAAGCGCAGGGCTGCGGCCTCTGGCGAAGGGCCGTCCAGATTCAAGCGGCGCGTGAGGCGCACGAACATCTCGCCTACGAGGGCGGCGGCGTTGGAATGGTCGGCGGTAATCACCGACACAGACGCTTCGGAAACGTGGGCCAGGGCTGCGGCGGCTGCAGGCCCTTCGGCATTGCGCTGGATGAGAAACGACCCGGTAGTGTGCGGGCCGGGCAGCGATAACGCGGCAAGGAAGGCCGTCCAGAATGCCGGGTCTCGGGCGGCGTCGTATACGGTCGGCAGGAGCGCCGGGCAACCGTTTGGGGACGCACCCAAGCCGAGTGGGAGGGTATACCGGTAGGCACGGCCCGAGGCGTAGCCCAGCGCGTCCACCCATGCCAAGGCGTAGGTGGACGTGAGCGGCCAGACGGTGTGCAGCGCGGCCCATCCTACAGCCTCGCCCTTCGTCGCGAACCACCGCTGCTGGGGCAGCCAGCCGGGCAGGGCAGCTTCGAGGGCCGCGCGTTCGGCGTCGGTGAGAAACGACATAAGCGATGCAAAGTCCGAAGTTCAAAAGCCAGCGCTAAACGGCAAAGGCCAGCAAACGAGGGCCGGCAGCCTCATCCTTGCCGCAGCACGAACAGGTGCGCAGGGCGGCCCGGCGTCAAGTGCACGACGTGCTCGGTGCCCTGCCATCGGTACGTCTCGCCGGAGAGGGTGTCGTGCGCCACGAACGGCGCGTACGCGTCCAGCCCGACCGACGCGGGGTCGAAGTGCAGCATGCCGCCTGCGTCGCCAAACGGATTCAGGTTCACGACCACGAGCACGCGGCTTGCGCCGTCCTGCTTGACGTAGGCGATTACGTTGTCGTTGGCGATGTCCAAGAATCGCAGATTGCGGCCCTGCTGAAGCGCAGCTTCGGCGCGGCGTACCTCGTTCACCCGGCGCATCAGCGGTTGCAGGCTCGACGGGTCGCGCCAGTTCCACGTCCGAATCTCGAACTTCTCGTTGTCGGCGTATTCCTCCTTCGTGGCGTGCTTGCGCGTCTGCTCGGGGTGTTCGTAGGGCGGGCCGTAGATGCCGTACACGGGCGAGAGCGTGGCGGCGAGCACGAACCGGGCGATGTGGAGCGGACGCCCACCGTCGGCGAGGGTTTGGTGGAAGATGTCGGGGGTGTTGGGCCAGAAGTTGGGACGGAAGAACTCGGCTTTATCGCCGTGCCAAAGCTCGGTGGCGTACTCCGTGAGGTCTTGCTTGCTCAGCCGCCATGTGAAGTAGGTGTACGAGTTGGAAAAGCCAATCTTGGCGAGCGCCTCCATGATCCGGGGCCGCGAAAACGCCTCGGCGAGGAAGATCAGGTCGGGATGCTCGCGCTTGAGTTCGGCGAGGCACCACGCCCAGAAGGCGAACGGCTTGGTGTGCGGATTGTCCACCCGAAACACCCGAACGCCTCGCGCAATCCACGCCTCGAAGACGCCTTTGAGCGCCGTCCAGAGTGCGGGCCAATCGTTGGACTCAAAGTCGAACGGGTAGACGTCTTGGTACTTTTTGGGCGGGTTCTCGGCGTAGCGGATCGTGCCGTCGGGGCGGTGGCGGAACCAGTCGGGGTGCTCGTCCACCCACGGGTGGTCGGGGCTGGCCTGAAACGCAATGTCGAGCGCAACCTTGAGGCCGAGGCGGTCGGCTTCGGCGACGAACCGCTCGAACGCAGGCAGGCCGCCGAGTTCGTCGGCGACGTCGGTATGGCCGCCCTTCGCGCCGTCGTTCAGAAACCCACCGATGGCCCACGGGCTGCCCGGCTCGTCGGCTTCGGCCACGAGCGCGCCGTCTTTGCCTTTGCGGTACTGCACGCCGATGGGCGAGATGGGCGGCAGGTAGACGATGTCGAAGCCGAGTTCGCGAACGCGGGCCAGCCGCCGGGCCGCATCGTCGAGTGTGCCGGGTTGCGGGCGTCCGTCGGGGCCGGGGTCGGCGGCGGAGCGGGGGAAGAACTCGTACCACGCGGCGAACGTGGCGAGGCGCGGATCGACCTCCACCGGCTGCGGATCGCTTACGATCAGCCCCGTACGCGGATCGAAGCGGTCGACGAGCGCAGCCAGCTCCGGCTCGAACGCGGCGTCGCGGTCGCCTGCGTCGAGGCGGTCGGCGTAGGCGACGAGCGGCGCGGCGGCGCGCTTGGGGGCAGGCTTGGCCCAGCGCCGGAGCGTCTGCGCCAGGTCGGTCATCTCGGCCTCCAGCAGCGCATCGGTTTCGCCGCCGTCGAGGCGTCGGCGAAACTGCTCGGCCCATGTGCCGAGCGTGTCGATCCACGCTCGCACGCGAAACGTGTGAATGCCCAGCTCGGCGGGCACAAAGGCGGCCACATACTCGTCGTTGTAGCGCAGCGGCATCGGCAGCACGGTCTGGGTGCCGTCGGGGTGATCCACGACGAGTTCGGCGCGGAGGCGGTCGTGCCCGTCGGTGACGAAGCCGGCCACCACGTCCACCGGCTCGCCGAGGCTGCGGCGCAGCGGCCAGCGCCCGCCGTCGAGCATGGGTGCGAGCGTGGCGAGCACGACGCGGGTGAAGGCGTCGGTGCGGGGCAGGGCGTCGGGGAACGGATGAAGCAGCGGCATGGACAAGGACAGAGCGAAAGATTCGGGAGGCGTGTGGGAACGGCTGCCGCGCTTGATCTGCCGCGGGGGGCCGAATCCAAGGAGATTAGCGCCCCGACCGTCGTGTGATCTCGCCGAGCGCCTGCTGGTGCTCTGGGCTAAATGCGCCCGCGTGCATCCGCCACGCCCACTGGCCATCGCCATGGCCGGGGGTGTTCATCCGCGCCTCCGAGCCCAGGCCGAGCACGTCTTGCATCGGAAAGACGACGGTCTGCGCAGGCGAGGCGAGCAGCAGTTCGAGGAAGGGGCGCACGTCGGCTTCGTGCGTCGCCCCGACGTAGGCCCGCGCCCGGTTGGCATCGTCGTGGGTGGCCGGGGAGGTGAGCCATCCGGCGAGGGTGTCGTTGTCGTGCGTGCCGGAGTACGCGACGAGGTGGGGATGGTAGGTGCCGGGGAAGTGCGGGCTGCTCGTGTTGCCGTCGAAGCCGAACTGAAGCACGGCCATGCCCGGCCATGCGTAGCGATGCATCAGCTCCGGAACGTCGGGGGTGATGAGGCCGAGGTCTTCGGCGATGATGGGCATGCGCCCGGTGCGGGCCTGAATGGCGTCGAAGAGCGCTGCGCCGGGGCCAGGCATCCAGTAGCCGGAACGGGCGTCGGGGGCGTCGGCGGGGATTTCCCAGTAGGCGGCAAAGCCCCGGAAGTGGTCGAGGCGCACGGTGTCCACAAGGTTGAGCACGCGCACGAGGCGGCGCGTCCACCAGTCCACCGCCAGCGGGCGCAGGTGGGCACCGTGGTAGGCGTGCTGGCCGACCCACCAGCCGTAGGCGTCGGCGTTGCCGAAGGCGTGGTGCGGCAGGGTCAACTCGCCGGCTTCGTTGTCGAACCAGCGGTAGATCGGATTGCCCCAGCGTTGGCCCACTTCGGAGAAGTAGTCGGGCGGGACGCCGGAGACGACGAGCGACGCGCCGTCGGCGGTGAGCTTGAACAGGTCACGGGTGGCCCATACGTCGGCGCTGTCGTGATCGACGTAGATCGGCAAGTCGCCGACGAGCCGGATGCCGAGGCCGTCGACGTAGGCGTGGAGGTCGCGCCATTGCCGATCCGCGAGGAACTGCCAGAACTGGTGCTTGCGGAAGGCTTCGTCGTGCTCGGTCTTCGCCTGTTCGAGCGCGTCGGGGTGACGGTCACGAAGGGGCTTGGGCCAGTCCGTCCACGCGGCGTTGTTCTCGGCGTCACGGAGCGCCATAAACAGCGCGTAGTCGTCGAGCCATCCGGCGTGGAGCGAAGCGAAATACCAGAGCTGCTCGTCCCACGCGGCGCGGTTTTCCTCGTACCGTGCAAAGGCCCGTTCAAGCAGGCGGTGGCGGTAGGGCAGCACCGCATCCCACGCCACGCGGTCGGCGGGGAAATCGGGCAGCGGCTTCAGGTCGTCGTCGGTGAGCAGCCCCTCTTCGATGAGTTTCTCCGGCGAGATGAGCAGCGGCGAGAGCGCGAACGTGGACGGGCTGGAGTACGGCGAGTGGCCGCTTCCTGGCGGGACGATGGGCAGGATTTGCCATACCTTCTGCCCAGCGGCGGCGAGGGCGTCGGCGAAGCGGTAGGCGGACGGGCCAAAGTCGCCCATCCCGAACGGCCCCGGCAGCGAGGTGAGGTGAAGCAGCAGGCCGCTGCGGCGGGTTTCGTCCATCGTGGCGCTCGCGGGGTGACGGGTAAGCGCTTACAAGATACGGCCCTGCGCGGAGGCCGGTGTGCGAAGTTCGAGCACCGGTGGTAGAAGGCCCTGCGCAGAGCGGCGAGCGGGGTATACCCCGAAGCACCTCCGTCTTGGCGTGTGCCCAATGGCCCTTCGGCTACACGACGGCACCGCCACAGCCGGAGCCGTCGCCGGCGGTGCACCCGTAGCAGTGCCGGTCGGTGGCGATTCGGTGCGCGGCCCATCGTTCCCGGTCGAAGTTGTAGACGGTCATGGGGCCAGCGTCGTCCGTCATTTCCATCGCCAGCATCTGGTTGAAGTCGCAGGCGTAGAGCCTTCCGTCCCACCCCACGCTCAGCGTGTTGCGGCACATCACGCCGTCCACCACGGCTGGGTTGAACGCCGCGAGCAGCCGTTCGAGGTACATGCGCGTTAGCCCTTTTTCCTCCAGCCACTCCAAATACCGGGAAATCGGCATGTTGTGGAGCGCGAGGAGCCGGTCGAAGCGCAGGCCGTGGTTCCGAAGCAGCGCATCTTTCCACTCCCGCTCAAGGCTCGCTTGGTTGCCCGCGAGGAACGCGCCGACGGGGTTGGTGACCAGCGTGAGCACCCGCTCCGGGTCGCCCTGTCCGTATCCCGCCTCGTTGAGCCGCCGGATGGCCTCTAAGCTCTTGGCGTACGTCCCATGCCCGCGCTGCGCGTCGGTTTGCAGCTCGCGGTAGTGCGGTAGCGACGCCACCACCTCCACGCCGTGCGCGGCGAAGAACGCGGGCAGGTGCGCAAACCGCGGAAGCGTCAGGAGTGTCAGGTTGCAGCGGTCCAGCACATGCATCCCCAGCGCCTTGGCCTCGGTCACGAGGTAGGCGAAGTGCGGGTTGAGTTCGGGTGCGCCGCCGGTGAGGTCGAGCACCTTCGCCCCCGACGTGCGCATCGCCGCAACGCACGCCTCGGCCGTGGCGCGGTCCATGTTCTCGTCGGTGCGATCCGGCCCGGCATCGACGTGGCAGTGGCGGCACGCCATGTTGCAGAGCTTCCCCACGTTGATCTGGAAGATGTCGAGCCGGGCAGGGGTGAACGCGCCCCATCCCGACGCTTCAAGGTCTTGGGCGAACACCCCCGTGCCGGTCGGGCCGCCGGTGAGATCAAGCGCGTGTAGCACACGGCGCTGGGCCTCGGGGGCGGCGAGCGGGTCGCGGCGAGCGTGCAGGCTTGTCGTTGTGCGCGGGCTGTCGAGCACGGCCAGATCGTTGGCGGGCAAGAAGTCTGGCATACACCTAAGCGGCTTTCGGTTGTCTTGGCAGAAGGTGTTCCGTATCGTGTGGCATAGGCTCGCTGGACGAGGGAGCCTGTTGGCGCGGAAAGAAGAGGCCCAAGGTTGGAAAAGACCACGGCGACAAGGCTTCGACCCGTAGGAGTCGGCCGAGACCGGTCTTCAACGGTGAAGCCACGCCCGGCCTTTGGTGCCCTTGCCGAAACGAAACACTCCGTCGGCAGCCTTATTGCGGGAGCAGTTCGTAGTAGGCGTACGGGCCGCCGCGACGGCGTATTTTTACCAGCACCGGCCCTTCGCCTACGGCCTCAAAGGCCACCTGCGCGTCCTCGGCGCTGGTGATCGCCACGCCCTCGATGCTCACGATCACCGCGCCTTGCGGCAGACCGGCAAACGAGGCCGGCGACCCGTCGCGAATGCGGGCTACATACGCGCCGTCGGCCTCGAACGATTCTTCTTCGGCCCGCGAAAGGTCGCGAAGGCCTACTCCCCAGCGGTCGGCGGTGGCCAACGGCGCTTCGTCCGACGGCATCGGCGGGTCTTGGCCGGGCAGCCGTTGCAGCAGCGCCGACGCGGGCGTTTGCAAGGCCGTGAGCGGCACGGCAAAGGCGCGGGGTTTGCCGTCGCGGAGCACGTCCACGGCTACTCGCTCGCCGGGGCGGTAGCGGGCGATGCGGCTCTTGAATTCCGCGACGGTGTTGACCGGCACGCCCGCAATCTGCACGACGATGTCGCCGGGACGCACGCCCGCTTGGTAGGCTGCGCCGCGTTCGGGCACATCTACCAGCTGAACCCCCTCGGTACGGTCAAGGCCGAGGCGGACGGCGAGCCGAGGCGTCACCTCGCGCAGCGTCACGCCAAGCGCGCCGCGTTCGACTTCGCCCTTCTCGATCAAATCGGAGGCGATGCGGAGCGCCAGGTTGCTCGGCACGGCGAAGCCGTAGCCCTCGAAGCCGCCGCTCTCGGAAGCGATGCTCGTGGCAATGCCGACGAGTTCGCCTTGCAGGTTGACGAGCGCCCCCCCGGAGTTGCCGGGGTTGATGGCCGCGTCGGTCTGGATAAAATCTTGCACGCGGTCTTCCACCCGGTCGATCTGCCGGTTGAGCGCGCTCACGATGCCCGCCGTGACGGTCGAGGCGAGGCTGTACGGGTTGCCGACGGCCAGCACCCAGTCGCCCACTTGCAGCTTGTCGGAGTCGCCAAAGGGAAGGATGGGCAGGTCGGGGGCGGCGGGGATTTTGAGTACCGCGAGGTCGCTCGTTGGGTCGACGCTGAGCACGGTGGCATCGAACAAACGTCGGTCAGGGAGGGTGACCGACACGTCTCCGGCGCGGCGGATGACGTGGTAGTTGGTGACGATGTAGCCTTCTGGGCTGATGATGACGCCCGAGCCGATGTCAAGCCGCCGTTCCGGTTGTGCACTGCCCAGCTGCCCGAGCCATTCCGAGGGAACTACACGAGGTTCAACCTGCACGAACACGACGGCGGCGCGTGCGCGTAGGCTCACCGTGCGGAAGCGGGCGTTGAGGCTGCTTGCGTCTACCACCCGTGCTGCGCCGGAGTCGGCCACTGGAAGCGTCACCGGATCGCGATCCACCACCACCGGAGCGGGGGTGGGACGCAGCCAGAGCGTGCCCAGTGTGCCCGCGAACAGGCCGCAGGCCACGAGCAACGTGCCCAGCAGGGCTCGGTCGCGCGCGGGGCGGGGGGCATCCGAAGCAGATGGCAGCGGTAGCGGTTCGGGCATCGGAGGGCGTTTGAACGTCGGATGTACGGCGATCCGGAGTTCTGGTTGCCGACGGCTGGATTCGGGTTGGCTTGGGAAGTCCTTTTTCTCGTCTGTACATCCCCTACGATCTATCCTCTTCACCCGCCCAGTCGTGCTGCACCGACAGGCGCAGCGCATCTACGGCGTCGCGGCTCTTGGCCGCCAAGGTCTTGCGCGTCTCGCCAAGGGCTGGGATCGGATCGCCGAACCGCACGACCGCCGTGCCGGGGAAATACCCCAGCGTCCGCCAGACACTGCGCGGCATCGGCTCGCGGTGCCACGCGAGCGGGCGTAGGTCGCGAATCGGGCCGCTGCGCCCGATCACGAGCTGCTGGTAGCACGGGTAGACGAACGTATCGGTGCCTGCAATGGCCTCAAACGCGCCGGTCTTGAACGGCAGCAGTGCTGTCCCGTCCGACACGGTGCCCTCGGCAAACACGCACACGTTTACCCCGTCGGCAAGGCGCTGCCGGACGGTCCGAGCAAACGCCGTAGCGTCGCGCACCTGCGTGCGGTCCACGCCCAGAAACGCCATCGCCTCGGCCACCCGGCCCAGCACCGGCCATTCCGCCGCGTCGCCGCGCCCGGTCATCGCACACCGCACCGCCGCCGACACGACGAACACGTCCAAGAGGCTAAAATGGTTGGGTACGACGAGGCCCGGCACGGTGGGCGGTGGCCCCTCGACCCGTAGCGTCACGCCGAGCGCCCGCAGTACCGCTTGCGCCCCCCGGTGCTGCTCGTCGGCCCGCGCCTGCATCGCCGCAGCCTCCGACGGTGCCAGCCGGGCCTTCGCGGTTGCTCGTACAACCGCCACCGTCATTGCTGCGCCCACCCGCGCCACCCGCGCGGCTCGCATGGGTGCTGGCGCTGCGTCGGGTGGCTCGGGGAACGTCGGCACCTCTTCCGTTGCACCGGGGCTGTTAAGAGGGGCGAGGACGGAGCGTTTGGGCATGAAAGGCAGGAGATTGTGCGGGTACGGATTTTACATCTTCCAAACGCGGTCTGGGGCATACGGAAGTATTGCGCTTCTGGTTGGACGTTCCATCAAGCCTTCTCAACCTGGCCTTCGTTTGACGCAGAGTCTACATAGCCTTGCGAGGACGAGCCTTGGAGCATCGGAGGCACCACGTCCCAATACCGTTCCGACGGGCGGGCGGAATGTAGCGTTGAGAGCCTTAAACGAGAACGGCCCCAGAAACGCTGCTTTCGCGGGTTCTGGGGCCGATTTTCGGGGTGGAGGTAAGCGGATTCGAACCGCTGGCCTCTGCAGTGCGATTGTAAAGGCCAATTTGATGTAAGTGCTTGTCTATTAGGTGTATATGATAAGGATGTCCGAAAGGCTTCCCGATTATAGTCCCGATGAGCCTTCGAGGATGGACGTTCGGGGAGGGAGTAGAGAACCCTTTATTAGTACTTCTAACCAATACTCATTCTCTTTTTCTCTCTCCTCCTTCTACCGTCCGTCTCTCTCTTGGTATCCCTATGGGCGGATACTTGGGATACTTGGATACCTTTGCCAAAGAAACGGCCTAAACGATGCCGCGAAGGCCGATTTTTGGCAAAAGCAAAGTATCCGCATCCGGATACTTTGGGATACCACCGGATACTTTCGGGGCCGGAAGCCGTCCCTATCACACGCACGCTGCTATACCGGGCGTCTTGGCGTCTTCCTCGTCGCCGCCCGGCACGTCCACGCTCAGGGCTGTCAGGCCTGCCGCGACGGCCAGGTCTGCGCGGCGGAGCGCCTCGGCCAGTGCGAGCGCTTGCCGCTCGGCCTGCTCCCGGTAGTCCACGGGGTGCACCAGCATCTCGGCGTCGTCCGCCCCGGCGGCTTCATCAGCGGCAGCGACTGCCGTGCGGGCCAGCGCCACGGTCAGTTCTTCGGCGCACGCCACGGCTACGGTAGCGCGTTCGAGCGCAGCCACGGCAACGGCCATCCGCGCCGCCGTCCACGCTGGGGCCTCGGGCTGCGGCTCGCCCTCCGAAAGCCAAGTGCCCACGGGGTACGGCCCGGCAGGCAGCGCCACAACGGCACACGCAGCCAACTCGGCCATCTCGGCGCGGCGGTAGTCGCTGAGCACTTCGCGCACCTCGGGCGCATCGTACACGGTGGCCACGTCGAGGAAAAGGCGCGGGGTGACGACTTCGGTCGTCGAGGATTCGGGGGTGGAAGGCTTGGGCATCGAGGCAGGGGTGAAGGGGCCGACAGTGCGGCGCTGGACGGGGTCAGTTGTCCGCACCGGGCGGGAGCAGGTTCGAGGCGTTGCAGGCCAAGAGCGCCGCCCGCAACTCGTCGGTGGCCGCCGCCAGCCGCTCGGCCTTGACGAGCGCGGTATCGAACGTGGCCGCGCCCTTGGCGCAGTCGTCGAGCCGCGCCGCCAGCGTGCGGGCCTTCACGGCGGCGGCGCGGAGCCGGGCAGCCGACACGGGTTCGGTGGAGGTGTAGACCGGGCGGTCTACCGCCGGGACGTAGGCGGAGCGTGACGCTCCGGAGCGCTTGGGCTTCTTCTTGGACATCGTCTTGGTGTTCATCGTCGGGAACGGGTTTGCACGCAGGGTGAACGTGCGCGGACGGGTTTACGCAGCCTTCGGACGGCGCAGCGGCGCGGGAGCATCGGGCGTCCCGGGCAGCGGCTGCACCGTGAACGTGCCGGAGGCCAGCGCCTCGGCGAAGCCTTCGCCCTCGGCGCACGCGCTTCCTTGCAGCCGGGTCAGCGCTTCGGCAGGCAACCGCTCCGGGCTGGCCTCCATCGTTTCGCGGATCACGTCTACGGCAGATTCGGCGCGGCGGCGGGCGGAACTGAGCGTGAGCGTGAGCGCCTCCATCTTCTCCACGTCCAGCCGCTGCCCGATCATCAGCCGTTCCAACGCCTCGGCGACGTGCTCCATGTCCCAGAGCGCAGCCCCGGCGCGTTCGACGGCCTGCCACGCCACGGCCTGCATGGCCGCGTAGAAGGGTGCGGGGTGCACCGGCTCGGTGTCGAACAGCGGGAAGGCTGAGGCCACGCAGGCGGCACGCTCGGCGTCGGCAAGGCGTTCGTACTCCCGGCGCATACCGGGCGTGCTCTCGGCGCGGCGAAAGGTCTTACCGTCGCCGAGGCAGGCCATCACGTCGAGCGGTGTAGGAAGGGCGGCGCGAAGAGCGGCCGCATCGGAGGAAGGGGCATCGGGGCGGGGCATCGTCGTAAAGGGGTATGGGGATGGGGAAGGCAGGGTTCAGTCGGGGCGAAGCGGACGGAGCACGGCGGCGATGCGGTGCGGGCCGAAGGCGATGCCGGGAGACGGGCCGATCCGTCTGGGCCGCTCGACGAGTAGCCACGCGCTCGGCGGCATCTCGTGTGGCAGCGCGTAGCCGCGCACGGCCAGCACGTCGGCCACGAACAAGCGGTGCACGTCGTAGCCCGCACGGCGCACCCGCGCCAAGACCTCGGGCGGGAGCGTATACACCGGCACGCCAAGGCGGCGCAGCACCACGCCGTCGACGCCGGGGACGGGCATCTCGGCCAGCACGCGGGGCGCGACCTCCGGCACGACCACCAGCGGCACGGCCTCACGGAGCGAAGGAAGAAGCAGAATCATCGGAGTAAGGGGCATTGCCGGGCCTGCAGGGGGCCAAGAAGCCCACGAAGCAGCGCGGCGTTAGACGGGCAGGGTTTGAGGCGTTCGGCCCGCAAACGGGCTGTGAGGGGCCAAAGCGTCCGCACCGGGCAGGCTGATGGATCCATCAGCCGGAGGCGGTTGGTAGCCGGACGGCCTGCACGGGGCGCTCGTGCCCCGTACCGCCGCCCCGCCCCGCCCGGTGCGGCCCGGCCCTCGGCTTCTGGCCGAACCATCGTTCGGCGTCTGCGGAGGGCCGGGAGGAGGGGCGCTCAGTCGCCGAAGATGTCGGCCACATGCTCGGCGGCCGTCTTGCCCTCGAAGCGCACCGGGGCGGGGGAGGCAGGGCGCTCCACGTGGGCGCGTGCAGCAAGCGGGCGGGCGTCGGTGACGGTGCGGAGGTTGACGCTCCGCCACGCGCCCTTCTCGGCGTCGAACACGCGGGCAATGCCGTTCTTGGCCGTGCAGCCTTCGGCGTGCGGGGCCGTCACCATACGGCGCGTCGTGCCGTCCTTCTTGGTGAAGTAGACGAGGCAGGGGCCAGCGGCAAGCATCGTGTGGACGGCGGCGGGAGAGAGGGTCGAGGCGATCATCGGGGCAGAGGGTTTAAGGCGACCGGCTCCGTTGCCGATCTTGGGGCGATATAGTCTGATAGTCCATTATGGTTTCTTTGTCCATAGGAGATAACAGAAACTTCATAGTCTGTCAGTCCATAGGCTTCCACCTCAGTGCCTATCCTTACCGTCGCCGTCTTCGCCCTCCGATGAACCCAGAGCAAACCGTCACCCCCGAAGCCCTCACCGTACTTGCCCGCGAAGCGTGGCAAGCCAGTGGCAAAACGCAAACCGTAGCCGCCGAAGACTTTGGCGTTGCTCAGGCCACGTTTGCGCAAGCCGTCAACGATCCAAAGCGCAACCTTACCGCGCTCCGTATGCGCATCATCGAGGCCTTCACGGACTACCGGGTGGTTGGCCCGGAGTACCGGCTGGTCAAGAAGGAGGAAGCGTAAATGCAACCCGGCCCCGTCGCCCTCTCCGAACTTGCTCAGATTGCCCAAGAGGCACACGACGCTACCGGCCTCAGCAAAAGCGCCGCAGCGGAGCGCCTTGGCGTTTCGCGTGGAGCGTACGGTAATGCCCTAAACGGCTTGCCCTCGATGGACGCCCTTCGGATGCGCATCATCGAGGCGTTCAGCCCCTACCGTGTCGAGGGGCCGAAGTACGAGCTGGTGAAAAAAGGCGAGGCCGAAGGTTGACGGATGTATAGCGTCTTGCTATCTTCGCGGCAGCATCCTTGCATTCGCTAATGCGCCTCGGTCGCCTGCTGCTCTTGGTTGTCGGTTTTGCGACGGCTCTTCCTGCGCAAGCGCAAACCGCAAGTGACAGACCAGCACGGTGCAGCGCGATGATCGATCCGTACTGGGCAGCAAAGGACGCCATCGAGCCTCTGTTCGCCCGAATCGACAGCACGGCGCGAGCAAGAGGGGAAGAGCGGGCGCAGGATTGGACTGCGCTGTGGATGGCAAGAGTGCGAGAGAGAGGGCGCTACCTATTCGAGGCAGCAAGTGCCTGCCACATGCACGCCTTCACGAACAACAACCGAGAGGCCTCAATCCTGTATCTCAGGACGCTCGCTATGACTCAACTAAACACAAGTTCGATGGGCGCAACGGAGATGGAAGCAGTCGGCCTTCTCTTACGCCTTCACGGACTTGGCCTGCTCACGCAAGCCGAGATGGATTCCTCATATGCCCTCTTGTCCCAAGGGGCTGATGAAGCATACAATGCAGTGATGCGAGAGTCACAGCGCGTAAGGTTGATGCTGGGTATATAATCCAGCGACGGAGGCGTTCACGGAATACCGGGTGGTTGGCCCGGAGTACCGGCTGGTGAAAAAAGACGGGGCCGAAGGTTGATGGGTGTATAGCGCGTTGCTATCTTCGCGCTATCACCATTTGAGCCGCACACGATGCGTGGTTGCCTTCGTGTAGGGCGACGCGGTGGCGTCCGCTCCTCTTTGAACTACGGGCTGGCGAGGCACCCTACGCGCTATCAACGCGGCCAACCGTCGCAGCGCTCGCTCGGCTGACCAGCGCCGCTACCCAATAAGACGCAACCCCGACCTGACCCGGTAGCCCCTCTCTCTTCGATGTCCTATCATGTTAGCCTTGCGCCCTACGTTGTCAAAGTCCGAGAGAAGGGCAGTGATGAAGACCTGCCGCTCGGAAGCTTCTTTGACACCCACAGCGTGAGCGAGGGAATCGAACACTTTCTCGAAGGGTTGAGGCTCACCCTTCACGACAATCCCGACGCGCAGCGGGTAATTGCGCACATCCGCCACGACCTCGTGCCCCCTACGCTCTACGGCTTGGTGCAGGCCGGGCAGTACGGCACCGTCCGCGCCGTACTGGATATGCAGACCCGCTCCGAGGATGTGAAGCTGAAGCTACTGCGACACCACGCTGACACCCTCAATTATTACTTTCAATTCCTTCTTCCCGCGCACACTACACGCGGGGTCTTGATTATGCAGCGCAGCGGAAGCCGCTCTATCGCCTCCGAGTTTATCAAGCTGGTCAAGGCCCATTTTGTGCAGCGCTTTCCTCAACACCGCCTCCACATTGAGAAGCTCGTGCCGCACGACATGATCGAACGCCTGCTGCGCGAAGGCGCGGTTGAGGAGATCGGACTCGTTACCTACCACGTGCCTGAGCGCACAACAGACCGTATGCTGATGGACGGAATAGAGGAATCGGTTGGGACGTACGTCCGGGTGGTGAAGCCTAAGCGCGGGGCGCGGCTAAAGAGGACCGGTTGGTTGAGCGCTATTGTGCGAGGGAAGGCCGTGGCTGAGATTGCCGAACTGCGCGAAGCCGATGTGGACGACGTGTACGTCGATCTTGAGCTTCACGGCAAGTCCCGCAGGATCTATCCCAACCGTGAAAAGGGGCTTTCGCCCTCGTTTGACATCACCGATTTGGTGGCGCTCGATGACGGAAATAATCCTACCTTTGCCTCTATTCACTACCATGCGACCGATCTGGCGCGAGACCTCATCCAGCAGCTACAGGGGGAGCTTGATCCAGAATGACTGGTGCGCTCAGCCCCCGCCACATTGTCCGGATGCACGTCCGGACGTTTGCCCTCCAGAAGCCTTATCGAGGCTATGACTGGAGCGCGATCCTGTGGTGCTACGGCGCTCCGGCCCTAGGAGCGATCGCGCTGGTGGCTACTGGATGTCGTCTGACTTCGGGGCAGGAAGGGGCATTTATGAACGCTGCCGCGATCTTTGCAGGCTTGCTGCTCAATCTTCTGGCTCTTCTCTTTACAGTAGACCTGCGAGTTGAGCCTACGGCACATCTCGAACGGATGAAGGCGCAATTGGAGAAATCCATCTACGCCAACGTCTCTTATGCCATCTTTATCTCAATCGCTATTGTACTTCTGCTTCTGGTTAGCAGTATGGTTCGAGGTGGTCTGTCGGTCTTCATTGCCCATCACTTCGTGAATGCCGTCCACGACGGATTGGTGATAGGTATATCGGCGCTCGCATATGCTCTTTGCCTGCACCTCGGAATGACCCTCCTCTTGATCCTCAAGGGTATCCACGCACTCACCGAGCGGGAGCACCGGTAGACTGCGCAGGCATGTCTCCACCACCAGAACCGCCCGCGTAGGGTATGTGGGGGCAAGTCCTGATTGCCGCAGGCGTGGGTTTGCTGCTTTGGGGCTTCGTCTTCAAGGTGTCCATCTCGTCGTCCTCGTACTACTCCGATGGCGGCGTCGTGAACCTCGACCTGATCCAGACCAAGCTCACCATCCTCATTCTCGGGGCGGTGTCGTTCGTGTCAGGCGTGGTCGCTTTGGCAGCCGCGTCGGTCATCAAGTGGACGCGCTGAGACGCCGCAGGTCACGGCACGCACGACGGTTGGTGCGCAAGGAGCAGGCCGCCGGTTAAGGCGGGGGGCTGGACAGACGAATACGGAAGGAACCGGGTGTTACCACTTGCGGTAACACCCGAAGTCTACCCCTATCGCTATGGCTACGGCTCACATTCGGGCATCGGCGTATGCCTCCGAAACCCTGCGGCGTATGGCGCAGGCGTCGAACACCACAACTGCGGCCGCGCTGGACACCATCCTTCGCGAGCGCGAACGCTACGACTTCTTCGCGTCGGCAGCCGAGGCGTACGGCACGCTCTCGAACTCCGAGCGTGCCGAGGCGTCCGCAGACGTGACCGAATGGGACGGCACCTTGCTTGACGGCCTCGAAGAAACGGAAGCGTAGATGCCGACTCCCTCCACAACACCCCGGCGCGGCGAAGTCTGGTACTGCGACCTCGACCCAACACAAGGCCACGAACAGCGCGGCAGGCGTCCGTGCGTGGTCGTCTCGCACAACGGCTTCAACCGCAGCGGTGCGGGCCTTGTGCTGGTGCTCCCGATCACGTCGAAAGGCAAGCCCTTGCCCTTCCGCGTTGCTGTCCAGCCGCCCGAAGGTGGGCTTGCTGCGCCGTCGTTCGTGCTGTGCGAAGCCCTGCGTTCGGTGTCGATCACTCGGCTGCAAGGCTCGGCGCTCGGCACGCTTCGGCCGGAGACGATGGAGGCGGTGGAAACCACCTTGCGGCATCTGCTTGCGCTCTAAACCTCGCCCGCATGCATTCGTGGTCGTTCGATCTGGCTGTGGATCAAGACCTCACAGATCCCGAAGGCTCGGACGCGCTCTTTGAGGCGTTCGAGGGCGACGTGACACCGTGCATGCGGGCGGGCGTGCCGTACGTGATGTGCCACGCCGAAGGCCCCGATCTTGCCCGTGCGGTGCGCTCCACCATCGAGCGCATCGAGGCGATGGGCCTCGGCGTTCGCGTCGTGCACGTCCAGGTCGAAGCGCAAGACTTCACGGGCGGCGCGTAAGGCCTGGAGCGTAGCAGCCCCGCTCATTTGCTGGGCGTTTGCGCTATAGCTAAGCGTGAGCGGGTGTGTGGTATCCGCAGTGCCTAATCCAGCCCTCACGGTCTGATGCACGCACCGCCGCCACCGACGACGACAGCCCTGCAAGCAGCGCCTCCCATGTGTCCAAACGCG
>Ga0209369_1000381_pt1 | contig 70107 bp, 56 predicted proteins | sample EBPBio142010_DNA_FD_185865 | JGI IMG/M metagenome (GOLD analysis project Ga0209369, IMG submission 185865) | Wastewater treatment Type I Accumulibacter community from EBPR Bioreactor in Madison, WI, USA - Reactor 1_10/4/2010_ DNA (SPAdes)... | ecosystem: Engineered > Bioreactor > EBPR >...
GTGTGGTGTTTCCCCTTCGTCATCCCCGCGAAGGCGGGGATCCATCGGTTGAGGGCGAGAAGATGGATCCCCGATCGTGTCGGGGATGACGGACAAGACACCACCTACTCAAACGCGCTCGGCTATATACCATACACCAAAAACCATACACCAAATCCCCTTTTATGTCCGCTCCTCAGAAGAAACTCCGCGTCGCCGTGCTGGGCGCGACGGGCGCTGTCGGCCAGCAGTTCATCCGCCTGCTCGACGGCCATCCGTGGTTCGACGTCGCCGCTGTGTGCGCGTCCGAGCGCTCCGCCGGGAAGCCCTACGCCGAAGCCGCCAAGTGGGTGCTCGGCACCGACATTCCCGCGTCGGTGGCGGGCTTGATTGTGCAAGACGCCTCGGAGATTGCCGACGTTGACCTCGCCTTCTCCGGCCTCGATGCCTCGGTGGCGCAGGCCATCGAACGTGCCTACGCCGAAGCCGGCATTCCCGTCGTCTCGAACACCCGCAACTACCGGATGCAAGCGGACGTGCCGCTGCTCATCCCGGAGGTCAACCCCGACCACACGGCGCTGGTGGAGCGGCAGACGTTCGACCCGGAAGGGCGCGGCTTCGTCGTCACCAACCCCAACTGCTCGACCGTCGGCCTCGCGTGCGCGCTCAAGCCGCTGCACGATGCCTACGGCGTGGAGGCGCTGCACGTCGTGACGATGCAGGCGCTCTCGGGCGCAGGCTACCCCGGCGTGCCCAGCCTCGACAGCCTCGCCAACGTGATCCCGCACATCGGGGGCGAGGAGGACAAGATGGCCGCCGAACCGCTCAAAATCCTCGGCACGCTCGGCCCGGACGGCGTCGAAAACGCCACGTTCACGGTGTCGGCGCAGTGCAACCGCGTGCCGGTGCTGGACGGCCACCTGCTGTGCGTGAGCGTGAAACTGCGCGGCAACCCGTCGGCGGACGAGGCGCGGGAGACGCTGCGCAACGCCCCCGATCCGCTGGCCGACCTCGGGCTTCCGACGTCGCCGGAGCGTTGGCTTTTGGTTGACGATGCGCCGGACGCGCCGCAGACGCGGCGGCACGTGCACCGGGGCAACGGGATGACGGTGTCGGTGGGGAAGGTGCAGCCGTGCCCGGTGCTGGGCGTGAAGTTCGTGGCGCTGGTGCACAACACCGTGCGCGGCGCAGCGGGCGGCGCGGTGCTGAACGCGGAACTGCTGGTGGCGCAGGGGCGGATTGCCGCACGGGCGTAACCTATACCATCGTCGTAGAGACGGCCCAGCGGGCCATCTCTACCGCCGTTTTGCGCATGAGCCTTCGCCCTGCCGTTCGATCCGACGCCTCCGCCGTGGCGCTGCTGTGGCGGGCGTTTATGGACGAACAGGCCGCCCTCGACCCGGCGTCGTCGTCGCCTGCGTCCGATGCCGACGCCCGCTGGGCCGTGACGTTTCGCGACCTCGTGGACGACCCGTCGTCGGCGCTGCTGGTGGCCGAAGCCGACGGGCAGGTCGTGGGCTTCGTCGTGGCCGAGCCGCACGCGGAAGCGCCGGTGTACGCGTCGGTACCGGAGGTGTACGTCGGCGAGTTGTACGTCGTGCCCGAGGCGCGGCGGCACGGCGTGGCGCGGGCGCTGCTGGACGCCGTGGCGGCGTGGGCGGCAGGGCAAGGCGCAGAACGGCTGCGGTTTGCGGTGCTGTGGGACAACGCGCCGTCGCGGCGGATGGTGGAGGCGTGGGGCGCGACGCCGCAGGCCGTCACGTTCGTCCGGGCGATAACGTAAACGTAGAGACGCCCCTATGGGGCGTCTCTACCGGGCGCATCGTCAGGCGTCAACGCGGCGGATGGCCAGCACGAACCGCCGGTCGAACCGGCCTCGGGCGTGGGCGCGGCAACACGCGGCGCAGGCATAGACGCGGCGTGGACGGCGGGCGAACGACTGAGCGTCGCCGCAGGCCGGACACGTCCCGACGAACGCGGCGCGGGCGGCGACAGGCATGCCCGCTCGATCAACGACGGCGAGCGGGGTTGTGCGGCACGACGGGCAGCGGTAGGTGCGCACGACCGCGCGGTAGAACGGCTGTCGGTGGCCGCACGTCGGGCAGACACCCGCGTACGGCGCGTCGACGTCGGCAGGGCGGGGAGCGCGGCTGCACGCCTTGGGCGTCGCGCCGCAGCGCACGGCCCAGCGCTTCCACACGGCGTCGTGGGCCGAGCGGCCGCGCGTTTCAAAGTCGAGGGCGTGGGCGATTTCGTGACGCACCGTGTCTTCAACTTCCGACGTCCAGCCGGACAAGGCGTGGGGCAGGCCGAGTGCGATCGTCTTGCCCTGAAACGTACACCGTCCCAGCCGGACGCGGGCGCGGTCGAACCCAAACGTCCACCCGTAATCCTGCAACGCCTCGCCCAACCCGGCCTCGCCGAGGTCGCGCATCAACGCTTCGGCACGGGAGCGTACGTCGTCGAGGGCCGGGGGCATGAGGAAACGAAATACGGGTAGCTTCTGGCAGATGGAGGCTGGAACCGAGCGTTTGCTGTTGGTTCCAGCCGAAGCCCTTAGCCCGAAGCCCTTGCGTCCCCGCACCGCCTTTCGCCTCGCCCTTGGCGTGCTCCATGCGGGCATGTGGGCGACGCTCGTCGCCAACCGGATTGTGCTGAAACGTACGGCCCGGCGCGTACGGCCCACGCGACTGCCGAGGCTGAGCGTGATCGTCCCCGCGCGCAACGAAGAAGCCCACCTGCCGCGCCTGCTCGCCAGCCTGTGGGCACAGGACTACCCGGACTTTGAGGTCGTCGTCTACGACGACGGTTCTTCCGACGCGACGCCCGATCTGCTCGCCCAAGACCCCGACCCGCGCCTCGTGCGGCTGCGCGGCGAGGGGCCGCCGCCGGGCTGGGTAGGGAAGTGCCACGCCCTCTACCGCGCCACCCGCCACGCCACCGGCGAGGCGTTTCTGTTTCTCGACGCCGACGTGGAGCTGCGCCACCCCGGAGCGCTCCGGGCGCTCGCCGAGCGCTTCGCCGCGTTGCCCGCGCCCGCCATCCTCACCGGCTTTCCGTACTACGGCGACAGCGGCGGCCTGCTGCTCGTGCCGCTCGTGGTGGATTCGATGCTCATCGGGCTGCCGTGGGCGCTCGTGCCGACGGTGCCGGTGCGCAACCTCGCCGCGCTCAACGGGCAGGTGTGGATGATCCGCGCCGCCGATTACTACGCCCACGAGCCGCATCTGCGCCACCGCGACGAGGTGTTGGAAGACGTGGAGATCGGACGGACGATGAAGGCCGAGGGCGTGCCGCCGTACCTCGCCGCGCTTCACCGCGATCTCTCGGTGCGGATGTATGCGTCCACCGCCGAGGCGTGGCGCGGCTTCTCCAAGAACGCCTACCTGCTCCTTGGCGGAACGCCCGGCCGGTTTGCAGCAACGTGGGCGTTCTACAACGCAAGCTTCGTCGTATCGCCGCTGGTGTCGCCGTGGGCGATGGCGTCGGTGGTGGGGTTGAAACTCGTGGCCGACACGAGCGCAGGCCTTTCGCCGCTGCTTGCACTCGGCGCGTGGCCGTCGTACGCCGCCGGGAGCGCCGTCGCGTTGGCGTCGGCGCGAGCGTTTCGCCGTGGCACGGTGACGTGGAAAGGGCGCAACGTCCACGCTTCGCATCTTCGCGGCGACGGCCTCAGCCGATAAACCGATCGCGGAGTTCGGGCGTGGGCAGTCGGCAGGCGTCGCGGACGCCGAACCAGCGGTAGCGGTTCTTGGCGATGACGTCGTACACCGTGTCGCGGAGGCCTTTCGGCAGCGCACGAAGCACGTCGAGCCACGCCCACGGCCCGTCGAGGTAGCGGGCAAGGCGAAGCGCTGCGTCGGACTTGACATACGCCCGCCCGTCGTCGAGCAGCACAAGGCTGTCGAGGTAGGCCGGGTCGAGGTGGTATTCGCGCAGCAACGCCTGCCCGGCATCGGACTGGATCGCCCCCACCTTCACCCGTCCGGCGCGGTCGTGGTCGATCACGAAGTTGACCGAGGCGTTGCACAGGTTGCACACCCCGTCGAAGAGGAGCACAGGCATAGGAAGAGGACAAGGCATAGGGATTGGTTCCACGCCGCGTCTTCCGCACGGGTACCACCCGAACCGTGAAACGCGCATCAATGGCCCGGTTCCGCGGCCATCGCCGCTCTGAAAACCCATTGCCCAGCCACCGCGTTAGGGGCGTCTCGTGAAACGCTTCGCACCTTGACCCGCCCCGATCCGTCCCGCCGTCCGCCGCGCCTCCCCCGTCCGGCCTCGCCGCCTAAGCCCGCGCCCCGCCCCGCCCGTGCTGCCGTGGCGGAAACGCCCCGCGCCCAAGCCGTCGCCGCGCTGCTGCGCATTGAAGAAGACGCCGCCTACGCTGCCCGCGTCGGCTACGACGGCCCGTCGGAGCACGCGCCCGAGCGCGAGGCGCGGTTCGTGACGGAGATCGTGTCGGGCGTCACGCGGATGAAACGGCGGCTCGATTTTCTCCTCCAAAGCGCGTACCGGGGCGACCTTGCGGCGATGGAGCCAACGTTGCGGCAGATCTTGCGGATGGGTCTGTACGAGCGGATGTTTCTCGACACGCCCGATCACGCCGCCGTGTCCGAGGCCGTCGCCCTTGCCAAACGGCTTGTTCGTCCCGGAGCCGCCGGTCTCGTCAACGCCGTTTTGCGGACGCTTCAGCGCGGGCCGCTGCCCGATCCCGACCCGTCCGATCCGATCCGCGCACTCGCCATCGTGCATTCGCATCCGACGTGGATGGTGCATCGCTGGGCCGAGCGCTTCGGCCTCGCCGAGACGGAGGCGCTGCTGATGCTGCACAACGAACGGCCTGTTTTTGGCGTACGGGTGAACGGTGCACGGTACGCCGCGGGCGAATTCCTGAAGGCGATGAACGAGGCGGGTGTGCAAGCCAACGCGTCGCCGTATGTGCCGGATGCCTTCCGCGTAGCGCGCATGCAACCGGTGCTTCCGCTCTTGAAAGACGGGCGCGTGGCCGTGCAGGACGATGCGGCGGCGCTGGTGGTCCATGTGCTCGACCCGCAGCCCGGTGAGACGGTGTTCGACGTGTGTGCCGCTCCCGGCGGCAAGGCGCTGTATGCAGCCTCCCGGATGGGGCGCGGTACGGTCGTCGCATCCGACGCCCACGCCGGGCGGCTCCGGCTCGTCGCCCGCGCTGCCGAGTCCCACGGCCTTGCGCATCTCATCGAAACGGTAGCCGAAGACGTGGAGGCCCGCGCCGCTTCCGGCCAGACTGCCGACGCCGTGCTGCTCGACGCGCCGTGCTCTGGAACGGGGGTGGTGGCTCGCCGTGCTGACCTCCGCTGGAACCGCTCGGAGGCCGACCTCTACGGCCTCGTGGGCGTGCAGACGCTGCTGCTCGACGCCGCCGCCAAGCTTGTGCGCCCCGGCGGCCGACTCGTCTATTCGACGTGCTCGCTCGAACCCGAAGAGAACGAGGAGCAGATCGTCGCCTTCCTCCAGCGTAACCCGGCGTTTCGGGTGGAGTCGGTGGCGGGGCGCGTGCCGTCGGCGTTCGTCACGCCCGAGGGCTACTACGCCGCGCTGCCACACGTTCACGGCACCGACGGCGCGTTCGCCGCCCGCTTGGTGCGCGAGGGGTGATCGCGGAGGGCGTGGTGCAGAAGGGCTGCTGCCCGAATGGTCGGCCGGGGTTGCGGGTTGTATAGGCCGTTGGGCCCTTCGAAATACCCCTCTCTCGCCACGCCCGATGAGGCTCGGTGCGCATCGACATCGATGGTTTAGAGGCGGTAGCCTCCCATGTCCGCTTGAGGACATACAGCGCTCCATGCAAGTGGCGGGTGTATCTTGCGCCCGCTTGCTATCCCTTGCCCGAATGCTCCGCTGCGCCTGCGCCCTCGTTCTGCTTCTTGCTGCTATGCCCGCGTGGGCGCAAAACGTGCGGCTGCAATTGGTGGACCACATCGTCGGAAGTGCATTGCTGCACAACGCTCCGCTGCCGGCCGAGACGAAGGTGTGGGTGATGGGCAAGGCCGACGCCCGCCCCACGCGCTTGCGCGGGGGCTACGGCGAGGTGCTCGGAAGCCTCGCCAGCGCGACGCAAGACGAACTCGCGGCCAACGGCTTCACCCGCAACATGTACGCGCCCACGGCACGCTCGAAGCGGTCGCTGTTTGTGATCGCCCGCCTGCCCGACGGCCGCTTGTTCCAGAGCTACGTCAAGACCTCCGACGACGGCTGGCAGCCGGGTTTCGACGCCATTCGCGAAGGACGCGTTTCGATGGGGCGGATGCCTGCAAGCCTTGCCGCCCGGTTCGATGCGGCGCTCGCCTCAACGTCCGATTCAACGTCCGATTCGACTCGTGCGGTCGCTTCTGCGCCGCTGCCCGCCGATACGACAGCACAGGCAGCAGGGCGCACCGACTCGCCGGCCTCCGATTCCTTGGCGATCTCGGACACGCTTCTGGTTGACAGTGCGGCGGCAGCCATGGGGGTTGAGCTGGTGGACGCGGTGCCGCCGAACGCGGTCGCTGTGGACGCTGACGGCGCTCCGTCGTCGAGACGCGGGTGGGCGTGGTTGCCGTTCGCAGCAGGCCTTCTTGTGGGTGGGGTGCTGGCAGGGCTGATCGTGCGGGCGAGCTACGAGAAGCGGCTGCTGCGGCAGCGCGATCGTCTCATGCGGCTGGTGCCTACCGAGGCGGATCGGGCACGCGAGGAGGCCGAACAGGCCGAACGGCTGCGCGAAGCCGAGGCCACGGCGCAGCAACGGACGGACCGGGTGTTTCAACAGATTGAACTGCTGCAAGAAGCCCTCAAAGCGCGGGACAACGAGATCGCTCGCCTTCGCCGTATCCAAGAATAAAAACAACGGCTTGGCGCGAATAAAAGAGCGGGTGTGTCCCCCCAGACACACCCGCTCTCCTTCCTCAGCCACCTCCCCTCAAAAGGTGGCGGGTGCGCGAGAGGCGCTTTCGTATAAACTACGCCGAAGTGTTGCAGCACACAACGATTTTCGTACGCCTGCCGCTCGGACGGTGTAAGGGCTTACACCGTCCGAGGCTGGTCCGACCGTAACGGCGTAAAGCTGCTCAGGCGCTTCCGAAAGAGCCGATCGGCCAAGCGCGTCGGAGACGGGAGGACGGGGCATCTATGCGACTCCAAGAATGTAACGAACCTGTTCCGTCACGGACGCACGGCCTCATCCGATCCGGTCGAAGCCCACATACGGCACGAGTGCGTCGGGAAGGCGGATGCTTCCGTCGGCTTGTTGGTGGTTTTCCAGCAGCGAGGCGACCACGCGCGGCAAGGCCAGCCCGGAGCCGTTGAGCGTGTGGACGAACTGCGGCTTGCCGCCGGCTTCGCGGTAGCGCACGTTGGCCCGTCGCGCTTGAAACGCTTCGAAGTTGGAGATCGACGAGACTTCCAGCCACCGCTCTTGGGCCGCGCTCCACACCTCAAGGTCGTACTTCTTGGTCTGGGTAAATCCCAGGTCGGCGGTGCACATCAACAGGCGACGGTAGGGCAACTCCAGCAGCCGAAGCAGCCGCTCGGCGTCGGCGCGGAGGCGTTCGAGCGCATCGTAGCTGTCTTCGGGGCGAACAAACTGCACCAGCTCAACCTTGTCGAACTGGTGCAGGCGGTTGAGGCCGCGCACGTCCTTGCCGTACGACCCGGCTTCGCGGCGGAAACACGGCGTGTGGGCGGCGTATTTGATCGGCAGATCGGCTTCATCGAGGATCTCGTCGCGGCGGAAGTTCGTCACCGGGACTTCAGCGGTCGGGATCAGGTAGAAGCCGTCGAGCGGAACGGTATACATCTGCGCCTCCTTGTCGGGAAGCTGCCCCGTACCGATGCCGGAGGCTTCGTTGACGACCAGCGGCGGCTGGATCTCGGTGTACCCGGCGGCATCGGCTTGGTCGAGGAAGAAGGCGATCAGCCCGCGCTGCAAGCGTGCGCCTTTGCCGACGTAGAACGGAAAACCGGCGCCGGTGACCTTGACGCCGCGCTCGAAATCCACCAGTCCGTGGCGTTCGAGCAGTTCCCAGTGCGGCAACGGCTCGAAGTCGAACGTCGGCTTGCCGTCGGTTTCGTAGGCGACGACGTTTTCGATGGGCGCGCCCGGTGCCGTGACGGGCACGCTCTCGTGCGGGAGGTTGGGCAGTTCGAGCAGCGCACGGCGAAGCTCGGCGTCGAGGGTGCGCTGGTCGTCTTCGAGCGTCTTGACGCGAGCTTTTAGGTTGGCCGATTCGGCCTTGGCCGCCTCGGCTTCGTCGGTTTTGCCCTGCCCGATGAGCGCGCCGATGGCTTTGGCCGCAGCGTTGGCGCGGGCCTGCGTTTCGTTCGTCTCGGTGGTGAGGGCGCGGCGGCGGGCGTCGAGGTCGAGCGCGTGGTCGACGAGCGTCGGGGCACCGGCGCGTTTGGCGATGAGGGCTTCACGGACGCGCTCGGGGTGGTCGCGGAGCAGTTGGAGATCGAGCATCTGGGGTCGCAGGAGTTGCCATAGGGTACGGATGCCACGCCCCGAGCGCGGGTGACGAATCGCGGAAAAAACAGCGGGCGGCGTACGTTTTTTATGGCGCGCCGCGGGCAGGCCACGGCTCGCCGTAGCCGTCCGGATGCCAGCCCAGTTCGGTGCGGGCGCGCAGCGTGAGCAGGCCGGTGGCGGTGCGCGGTGTTGGTTCGGACAGCGTGAGCAGGCCTTCGGCACGGCGAGCAACGTTGGCGAAGGCGATGGGCGTGAGCGCGTAATCGCCAGCGATGTGAAACAGGCCGTGGGCGCGGGCGCGAACAAGCCGTTCGAAGCCACGGGCCGCCTCGTCGGCGGTGGTGTACGGGCGGGCTTGCGCGCCGTGCTCCATCTCAAACGCTGTCAACACACCGCCGACGGCACGCTGTCGTGGGTCTTCCGGCGTGTTGAGGCCGAAGATCGGGCCGGTTCGGACGACGGCCCAGCGGTGAAAACCTGCGCCTCGGACGGCGTTCTCGGCGGCGAGGTGGTGCCGCCCGGCGACGGTGGAAGGGGCAGGACGGTCGGTTTCGGCGAAGCAGCCCCTGGGCCGTCCGTCAAACACCAAATCAGACGAGTGGACAACCAGCCGGGTACCTGTGCCGAGGCAGACCCGGGCGAGACGGCGCGCCGCGTCGGGGAAGGCCATATGGCACGCGGCCGGGTCGGCTTCGCAGCGGGCAGCGTCGTGCTCGGGCGCGAGCAGCACCACCGTTTCGGGCGCAAAATCCAGCATCACCCGGCGCAGCGCCCCGCGCTCCGCCGTTGCAACCACCGACGATACGCCCGGCAGGGGCTCGACGGGCGGAGAGGACGCTGCCAGCAGTACGTCGAAATCGGGTTGCCACGCCAGCCGTTGGGCCAGCACCGAGGCTAGACCGGCAGGAGAGCCGACAAGGAGCAGGCGGTGGGGAAGCACGTCGAAAGGCGGGGTACGTCGAGGGGTGCGAAATGCCCTCGGGCGGGCCGTACGCCGTGCCGAAACGTCGGTTCGGCGCGAGGACAACGCGAAGCGTTACATCGCTGTGTCGCTTGGGGCGTAACGCGGCCCGCGTTTGCGGCGGCTAACACCGTACTTTGCTCCGTCTTACGTTTCCGGTCCGTCCCGTTTTTCGATGGCTTCCAAGCCCGCCATCCGCAGCTCGCCTGCCTTCATCGAAAGCCTGGCCCGCGTCGGCGAGTTCGGCTCGTTCGTGGGCGACTTTTTCAAGCGCTTCTGGCGGCCTCCGTTTGAGTGGAAGGAGGTGTGGCGGCAGATGGACGAGGTGGGGGTCAAGAGCTTCGTGCTCACCGCCGTTACGGGGCTTGCCATTGGCGTGGTGCTGGCGATGCAGAGCCGGGGTACGCTGGCACGTTTTGGTGCCGAGGCGGTGCTGCCCAAGATGCTGGCGCTCTCGCTCGTCAAAGAGATCGGCCCGGTGTTCACCAGCCTCGTGCTGGCCGGGCGCGTCGGCGCAGGCATCGGGGCCGAGATCGGGTCGATGCGCGTCACCGAGCAGATCGATGCGCTCGAAGTGGGAAGCCTCAAACCCTACAACTACCTCGTCATCACACGCATCGTCGCCTGTGTGGTGATGTTTCCGATTCTCACCGTCTGGGCCGACGCCATCGGCCTCTTCGGCGGGTTTATGGAGAGCTACATCGTCGGCAACGTCGACTACCGGGTGTTCTTCGCCTCGGCCTTCGACTCGCTCACCTTCCCCGACATCATCGTGGACACGGGCAAAACGGCCATCTTTGGCTTCATCGTAGCCAGTGTCTCGTCGTTCCTTGGCTACACCGTGCGCGGCGGCACCCGCGAGGTCGGCCAAGCCGCGATGCAATCGGTGGTGACGAGCATCCTGCTTATTCTGGTGGCCGATGTGATCGTGGTAGCCGTCTCGCTCGCCCTTTTTGCCCCCGACTGAGATGGAAGCCGCCCGCTCCGACGAGACGCTCCGCCCGGCAACCGCCGACGGGCACGCCGGTTCGGCGTGGCCGCCCGGCAAGCCGTGGCCGTCGGCCCAGCCCGTGGGCAGCGGCCCGCCACCGGACGACATCATGATCGAGTTTCGCGATCTCTACAAGTCGTTCGGCGACAAGCACATCCTCCAAGGCGTCACGATGGCCATTCCCAAGGGCGTCTCGACGGTCATTATGGGTGGCTCGGGCACGGGCAAATCGGTCACGATCAAACACGTCGTCGGGCTTCTGAGGGCCGACAAGGGCGAGGTCTGGGTTCACGGCGAGAACGTGGACGAACTGTCGAAGGACGACCTCGACAAGCTTCGGCTGAAGATCGGCTTCCTCTTTCAGTCTGGCGCGCTCTTCGACTCGATGACGGTCTACGAGCAGATGGACTTTGTGCTCAAGCGCCACACCGACCTCGACGCCGATGGGCGCAAGGATCGCATCATGGAGACGCTCGAATGGGTGAACCTGCCCAAGACGACGGCCCAGTACCCGAGCGAGCTTTCCGGCGGCCAGCGCAAGCGCATCGGGTTGGCGCGGAGCATCGTGCTCCAGCCCAGCATTATGGTGTACGACGAGCCGACCACCGGCCTCGACCCGATCTCGGTGCGCGTCGTGTCGAAGCTGATCAACCGCTTGCGCGACGAGCGCGGCATCACCTCGATGACCATCACGCACGACCTGCTGTGTGCGGAGATGATCTCCGACCACGTCTTCTACCTGCTCGACGGCGTCTACGCCGAGTCCGGCACCTTGGCGGAGGTGGCGCAAAGCTCCAAGCCGCAGATCCGCGAGTTCTTTGGCGACGAGTACACGATGATGTTCAAGGCCGTCCGCGACGGCGTCTAACCCACGCCGGGCCGTGTTCGCGCGCGGCTGGTGGATGGGCAGCACCCGAAGTTTCTTCCGAATACGCAGTACCTCCTCTCTCCCATGGCCCGTTCTGCCCGCGTCGGTGCGCTTTTGCTTGCCGGCCTTGCCCTTTTCCTCGCGGCGGTGTTCGTCCTCGCCAACAGCAAGTCGCTGCTGTCGAACACGCGCACCGTCAACACCGAGTTTTACAACATCTCCGGCCTGCTCATCGGCTCGAACGTGCAGTACCAAGGCTACAACGTGGGGCGGGTGGAGCGCATCTCGCTGCCGCGTCGTCCCGGCGGCAAGATCCAGGTGGAGATGAAGATCGACGAAGGCGCGGCGCACCTCATCCGCGTCAACACGCGAGCGCAGATCCAGACCGATGGCCTCGTCGGCAACCAGATCGTCACGCTGGTGGCCAACCCGGTGCAAGCCGACCAGTTGCCGAAAAACGGGCGCATCGAGGGCGTGGAGCCGTTCTCTCTGAGCGCCGTCACCGATCGGGCGCTCGAGTCCGCCGACCGCCTCGACGCCATCACCGAGACCGTCGGCTTGATTGTGCAGGACGTGCGCAACGGCGAAGGCTCGCTCGGGCGCGTCCTCTACGACCCCGCCCTCTACAACTCGCTCAACCGCACCACCGCCACCACCGAGCAGCTCGTGAGCACGCTCAACCAGCAGGCCGTGGTGCTCTCGGCCACGGCACAGCGCGTGGCGGCCACCGCCGATGCGGCGACCCAAAACCTCGACCGCACCATCCAAAGCCTCAACACGACGGTCGGGACGGTCAACGACAAGCTCAACAGCCGCACCGGCACCATCGGGCGTTTCCTCAACGACGACGGCGTGTATGTGCAGTTGCAGGCCACCGCCGACAGCCTGCGCGGCCTCTCGACAAGCGTGCGCGCCGTGGCCCGCAACGCCGAAGAACTGTCCGCGTGGGGCGCGCTGGGGGCGTTCCGCTTCGCCGAGGTGATGGAGGCCGCCAAGCACAACTTCTTGTTCAAGAGCTACTTCGAGCGCCGGGGCTACCAAGAGCAAGCGCCCTTCGAGATCCGCGAGCGGGCGATCCGGGCGTCGCAGGAGGAGATCGAGAACCGCCAGCGCGAACTGCTCGACTACGAGCAGCGCCTGCGCGCCCGCGCCGCCGCGCAGGGCACGACGCTCGACAGTCTCGGCGGCAACTGACCGTCTCCGAACCAGAGGCCACCGCTTTGGAGGTTTCCGCTCAGCGGCAGGGCCGGGGCAAAGGTGCGTTTTGCCTTACTAGGCAGACGAGGCTGTCTCCTCTCTCTGCTTGTCCTTGTGCTTTAGAGGCCCTAACAAGACCTGAGTACTGCCGCCCACATGACGAGCGCACAGCCAAGTCCTACCAACGCTTCGTGCAACTCCCCCCGACGCTCATCGCGTACCCAAAGACGGTACCGGCTCAGCCATGCAAACGTGCGCTCTACCACCCAACGGTGACGCCCTAGACGCTCGGAGGACTCTACACCTCGGCGGGCAATGCGCGTTTTGATGCCTCGCCGGTGCAGCGCTTGGCGGCGCTTGGCAACATCGTGCCCTTTGTCGGCATGCCTCTTCTGCGGACGACGGCGCGGGCGCCCCCGCCGCTGGCGAATGGGTGGGATCGCATCCACGAGCCTCGACTTAGATGGTGGTACCAATCTGGAGTGCGGGCTGGGGCATAGGATCATCCATGCGACGACACGAACTCTTCCGAAGCCCTGTGGGCACGTCTCGAGCCGCTCTTTCCCGGATGAGGTAAGGCGCTCACGCGCGCTGGCGGCCTACAGGGGCGGATTCGGTGGACGTGGCGGGGGCCAAGCGACGGAGCCTCTCGGAAGCCAACGCAGACAGAACAAGCGCCCGGACATCCTCGGGAATCCGAGCCGTCTGCCACGCCCGTTCGGCCTCCACGTCGCCACCAGCCGCACGAATCGCCCGAAGCGCGTACACCGCCCCGCCCAGCGAGTGGTCGGCCATGTGGGCTGTCGCCACAGCGTGCCCGGTCGCCCGTGCCACCGCCGTGGCCACGGCGCTATCGACCTCGCGGGCAGCCGCGTGCGCCGCCCACGCGGCCTTCTGGGCGGCACCGACCGTCGCCTCGCCCTTCGCCCATGCCCTCGCGACCTCGACCGCGCGCCGAGGCCGGTCGTCGTCGGCCTCGGCTTCGAACAGGCGGAGGACATGCTCGGCACAGTCGGCAGCCCACGCCGCCAGCACGCGATGCTTGTCGATGTCGAGGAGGCCGCCTCGGTGACGAGCCACGAACCGTCGGTCTCTCATTTTGGGGTGACTGTAGGCCCGATCTCGAGTTCAGCAGCGTCCTCGCGATAGGCCAGCGGCAGACCGGTGGGACAGAGCTACGAAAGCCGACCGCCCCGGCGAACCGGAACGCGACCGTTTGCGCGTTCCGCCTGACGCCTACTGTTCAATGACGACGGAGACGCCTTCGGGCAGGACGTTCCACAGTTCGTCCATGTGCTCGTCGCGGAGGGCGACGCAGCCCTGCGTCCAGTTCAACCCTTGGCCGGAGCCGCGCCCGTGGATCTCGATCATCCCGCCGAGGGCCGTGTTCATCGGCGGCATCGTGCCGTCGCGGTCGGCCTGCTCGATGGCGTCGCGCTCGCGCCGGGAGATCAGCCCGGTCTCGAAGGCGCGTCGGGCGTGGTCGGCGGTGGGGTAGCTCAGCACGAAGGCGCGGTAGTACTGCGAGTTCGGGTTGCGCTTGACGATGGTGAACGTGCCCTCGGGCGTGCGCCAGTGGTCGGGGTCGCTCGTGGATCCGCGCTGTTCTTTGTCGGAGAGCGGATTGTAGCCGAAGTCGGCGCGGTAGGAGCGAATGAGGTCGGCCCCGCGGAACAGGTCGAGGCGGCTTTCGCGCTTGGACACGCGCACCCACACGTTGGCCATCGGGAAGCCTTCGACGTACCCCTCGCGCCCGTCGTCGAGGCGGACGTGGGTGTAGCCGCCGCGCATCCCAAGACGGTAGATGGGCGTGCGGCGGCGCAGCGTCTCCATCGGACGGGAATCGTCGGCGCTACCGAAAAGCCGGGCGTCGCGCAGCAGGTAGTACAGGTCGTCGACCGTCGGCCGATCGGTCGTGTCGTGCGGCGGCTCAAAGAGCGCCACCAGCGACGTATCGACAAAGGCCCCGGACGGGCCGCCGTGCAGGGCGTCCGCGGGCGATTGGGCGCGCGCAACATTAAAGACGGGCAGCGCGAGCGCGGCAGCACACACGGCGAAGAAGAGCAGACGGGGCATCCGTGGGATTGCGCGGGGCAGGCGGGAAGACACGGGGCACTAACGGTTTCGGCGCGGCGGCGTTCGTCCTTAAACGCTATAAAATCAAGCGTTGGTGCGCACGCCTCTACCGCAATTTCGCATAACAGACGTACGCCTCCAACACCCCTTCGGCCAACGGCTGCGGCATCGTCTCGGCGACGGCCTGCACGGCAGCCGTGGCGTTGGCCGGAGCGTACGGAAAGCCGACGCGCCGCAGCGCCCCCACGTCGCCCTCGCTGTCGCCGATGAACGCCATCCGGTCGACGGGCGTGCCGGTGAGTTCGGCGATCCAGTCCAGCGCGTCGCCTTTGGTGAGGCCGTGCACGAGCACGTCCACCGACACATGGGTTTCAAAGACGGTGAGCGGCGCGCCCAGATCGTCCACGAACCGGCGGGTGCGGGCCGACGCCTCCTGCACCTGCAGCACGTCTGGGCCAATCACGCCCACCTGCGCCCGCTTGCCGTGGTCGAAGACGAGGCCGGGCACGGCGGGCAGCAACTCGGCGAAGAACCAGCGCCGCACCTCGCCGAGAGCCGCAAGCGCGTCGTCGGTGACGGCGGGATGCCAGACGGTGCGGGCTTCGGGAAGCAGGAACGCGCCCGCACCGGCCTCGAAAAAGGCGGGAGCGGTCAGGCCCAGCAGTTGCGCGAAGGCTTCGGCGTAGCCGTAGGCGCGTCCGGTGAGCAGCGCAAACGGCGGATGCCCCGGCACGCGGATGGCCTCGGCCATGCGGCGGAGCGCATCGAGGTTGTACGGGCGGTACGGCTCGGCGAGACAGCCGTCAACGTCGGCGAGAAAAAGCACAGGCGGCGAGATGCGGAAGCGGTCTTACTTCTTGTCGCCAAACAACTCTTGCAGCGCCGACGAGTCCTGGCCTTTGAGCAGCCCCTCGCCGAGGAGTTCGAGCAGTTCGTCCGTCACGCCCATCGTGGAGAAGCCGCCGTCGTGGAAGAGGTTTTGCATCGTCACCATCCGCGTGTAGTCCGACAGGAGCGAGACGACGTAGTCGGCGCACGAGTCCGAGTCGGCGTTGCCCAGCGGGGCCATCGTCTCGGCGAAGGTGTAGAGCAGGTCGAAGCCGCGGATGCCGCTGCCGGCGCTGGTGCGGGTGGGGCTTTGGGAGACGGAGTTGATGCGGATGCCGCGTTTGGCGAGGCGGTAGCCGTAGGAGCGGACAATCGATTCGAGCAGCGCCTTGGCGTCGCCCATTTCGCTGTACTTAGAGAACGTACGCTGCGCCCCAATGAACGAGAGCGTCACGATGGAGCCGCCATCGTTGAGCGCCCCGACCTTGAGACCCTGCGTGATGGTGCGGTGGAGGCTGGCCGCCGAGATGTCGAGCGTCTTGAGGAACCAGTCGGGGTTGAGGTCTTCGTACGGGCGGTTTTTGCGCACGTTCATCCCCATCCCGATGGAGTGGACGATGAAGTCGATGCCGCCGCCGAAGTGGGCGGTGGCCTCTGCGAAGAGCCGGTCGAGGTCGTCGGTGGACGTAGCGTCGGCCCAGATGAGCGGCGCGCCGGTTTTCTCCGAGAGGGCGTCGACTTCGCCGAGGCGCTGGGCCACGGGTGCGTTGGTGAGCACGAACCGCCCGCCTTCGCGGTGGACGGCCTCGGCGATGGTCCACGCGAGGCTTTGCGGGTTGAGCGCGCCGAAGATGATGCCGGTTTTGCCTTGCAGCAGGCCGTGTCCGGAAAGGGGCGTAGCAGCCATGTCGTCGGGTGATGAGGGCGGTAAAGGTACGAACAGGGCGGGCATTGGCGGTTGCCGGTTTCCGATGCCGAAATCTGGTTTTCGGTGGATGGACGGTTTGAACGCGGTGGATGGACGGTGGTAGAGACGCCCCACTGGGGCGTCTCTACGGTCGGACGGGGCGATTCCATCGCACCCGTCACGTCAAAACGTCCAACGCATCTTCCGGTACAAACGCGCCCGGCCCGACGCGTTCGCCCATCCGCGCACCGGGGCCGTTTTCCAGCCGCAGCACGCCCCGAGGGCACACCGACGCGCACGCGCCGCACCCGACGCAGGAGGCCCGCACGATGTTTTGCCCGCGCTGAGCGTAGTGCCGCACGTCGATGCCCATCTCGCAGTACGTCGTGCAGTTGCCGCACGAGATGCACGCGCCGCCGTTGACGGTGATGCGAAACCGGGAGAAAAACCGCTGCTGAATCCCCAAAATCGCCGCCATCGGGCAGCCGAACCGGCACCACACCCGCGCACCGAGCAGCGGATAGAAGCCCACGCCCACGACGCCCGAAAACACCGCGCCGATGCCGAAGCCGTAGAACCGGGCGAGCGCGTCGGAGACCGCGCCGCCAAACCCGGTGGTTGCCCGAAGCCATACGAGCGCCGTCGTCGCCACGATGAGCACGAGGACGCTGTAGATCGTCCACCGCTCGATCTTCCACGCCCGCAGACTCGGGTCGGCGAGGTGGCGGTACGGGTCGCCCGCCGTCTCGGCCAGCCCGCCGCAGCCACACACCCACGCGCAGTACCATCGTTTGCCGTAGAAATACGTCAGCACAGGCGTCACGACGGCCAGCAGCAGAACGCCCCACACGAGCGCGAAGAGGCCAAGCGTGCCGTTGTCGCGGAGCATCTGGACGCTCGACGGGAAGAGGAAGTCGTAGTCGAGCGGCCACGTGTAGGAGAAGTACAGTTCGGGCCGTTGCAGGCGCACGAGGAGCGCCGGGAGCGCCCACGCCAGCAGCGTCTGCACGGCCATCACCGCGAGCGTTCGGGCGCGGTGGTACGGATGGCGGCGGTACTTGACGAGCGCACGGACGCCCATCGCCGCCACGGCGAGGGTGTAGAAGGTGCCGTAGACGAACCACACGTCGGAGGCCCGCCCGCGCAGCGCGTGGCTGAGCGGATCGAAGAGGCGCACGAGGCCGTCGAGCCGACCCGGAAACCAGTACGTTGCGGCGTAATAGGCCGTCAGGACGAGCGCCATCGCCCACGCCACGCCGCCCCGGGCCGTGGCCGAGGCGCGCATCGTGTCGTCGAGCGCCACCGCCGACGGTTGCGCGGCGTAGCGCGGCAGCACGAGCAGCGCCGCCGCTGCGAACCCGCCGAGTACGAGCGCGAGGCCCAAACCCGGCGGCACCGGCACGCCCGCCACGGCGAGGCCGGCCGTGGCGAGGGCCATGCCTCCGGACGCGAGGGCGAGGCGGTCGGAAAGGGTCATGCGCGTCGGGTTACAGGTCGGCGAGGGCGAGGGCGAGGGCGATGTCGTCGGTGCGGACGCGGTGAAACTCCGGGTCGAAGCGGGCACGGCGAAGCCCGGCCAGCACCTCGCCGAGCGTGACGCCGCGCTCCACCCAGTCTTGGCAGACGGCGTGGCGCAGCCGCATCCCGAACGACGAGACGCCGCGTGCCCGCCCGTCGCCGTCGAGAACGAGGCGGAAGGCCTGGCCCGCCGCGTCGTCGCGCCAGCGGCGCTCCGTCCAGCCGTCCGGAACGTCGCCCGGCACGTGCCCGGTCGTCTGCCATTCGGCGTCGAAGAAGGCGGCGGCGTTGAACGGCACGCCCGGCGCGTAGGCCGTCGGCTGGCCCGCGAGGCCCCGCCCGGCCATCGCCCCCATCGCCCGCGCCGTGTACCACAGTTGATCGACCCGCCCGGAGGCGTGCTCGGCGCAGTCGCCTGCCGCGAACACATCGGCCACAGACGTTTCGAGCGTGTCGGAGACGACCACGCCGCGCCGCACGGCCAGCCCGGCCTCTCTTGCCAGCGCGACGTTCGGCTCCACGCCCACCGCCACCGCCACCAGCCCAGCCGGGATCGTCTCGCCCGAATCCAGCACCACGCCCGAAGCCCGCCCGTTGGCCGTCTCGACGACGACGACCGACGCGCCTGTGCGCACGTCCACGCCGTGACGGCGGATCGTGGCTTCGGCCAGCACCGATTCGTCGGGGGAGAGCGTGCGCGGCATCAGCCGGGGTTCGCGCACGAGAAACGTCACGGAGAGACCTCGGGAGCGCAGCATCTCGCCGAGTTCCACGCCCGTGAGGCCGCCGCCGACGACCACCGCGTGCCCGTTGGCGTGCGGCAGTGCCGCCTCGATATCGTCCAAGTGGGCGAGGCCGTAGAGATGCACCACACCGTCGGCGTCGCTGCCCGGCACATCCAGCCGCCGGGGCGTCGATCCGGTGGCGAGCACCAGCCGTTCGTAGCCCAGCGCCCGGCCGTCGGCCAGATGCAGCGTACGGGCGTTCACGTCCAGCCGCGTCGCGCGTCCTTCGATCCGGTCGATGCGGTTTTTCGTCCAGAACGCGGCGTCGTAGAGGTGCGTGTCTTGGGCACGCAAACGCCCCATAAACACGTACATCAGCGCCGTGCGGCTGTACGGCAGCGGGTGCTCGTCCGACACCATCGCGACCTCCGCGTCGGGGCGCAGCGTCCGCGCCACGCGGGCGGCGGTGGCGCCGGCAATGCCGTTGCCGAGGACGAGAAGCATACGGAGAAGGCGTCAAAGACCGGTCGGTTGAAGGTACATTCGGAACGGGACGGCGGCGACTCCAGACCGGAATCGTTTCCGCCAGCACCGACGCTCCGGCGCGGAACCAACGCACGACGCCCCGTTCCACCTCGCACCTCGCACCTCGCACCTCGCACCTCGCACCTTGACCTACGGCCTCACCGGAAACGTCACCAAGTCGGCCCTCTGGTCGCCCGCCGCCGACCTCGTGCGGTGGCTCGACGCCCAAGGTCTGCCGTTTCGCCTCGACCCCGATCTCGCGACCGGATTGGCCGAGCGCGGGCTGGTGGAGACGGATGTGCTCGACGGGGCGGCGGATGCGGCGTTTGCCCGCACGTCCGACCTCGTGCTGTCGTTTGGCGGCGACGGGACGCTCCTGCGCACCGCCCACGCCATCGGCCCGGCGTGCACGCCCATCCTCGGCGTCAACATCGGGCGACTGGGGTTTTTGGCCGACATCGAGACGCAGGAAATCCGGCAGGCCATTGCCGCCGTCGAGGCCGGGCGCTTTCACATCGAAGACCGCGCCATCCTCGCCGCCCACCACGACGGGCTGCCGTTCGCCACGCCGTGGGCCGTCAACGAGTTCTCGTTCGAGCGCTACGGGCGCGCCGGCCTGATCTCGGTGCGCGTGACCGTGGACGGCGCGTACCTCAACACGTACTGGGGCGACGGGCTGATCGTGGCCACGCCGACGGGTTCGACCGCCTACTCGCTGTCCGTCGGCGGGCCAATCGTCTACCCGACGGCGGGCGTCGTCGTGCTCTCGCCGGTCGCGCCGCACACGCTGACCGTCCGCCCCGTCGTCCTGCCCGACACGGTGCGCATCGAGGCGACGGTCAAGACGCGGGGCACGCCGTTCGTGGTCGCCATCGACGGGACGGCGCATGTGGTGGAGGCTCCCGCCGAATCGTTCGTGATCGAGCGGGCGTCGCACGACTTGCGGCTCGTCCGCCTCGACGGCCAGCACTTCTTCAACACCTTGCGCGAGAAGCTGATGTGGGGACAGATGGCGAAGGATGCGTAGCGGCTACGATGCGTCAGGGCGACGGCTGAGCGCGTCGGCGCGGCGGGTGGGTTCGGGGATTTTGTAGTGCGGAGCCGTTCGCAACGTCAGCGCCACGGCTTCGGCGAGCGTGATCCGATGCCCCGCGCTGACGAACACCGGGTGGACGCCCGTACGGGTTCGTACGGCCTCGCCGACGGTTTCCTTGCGATGGACAAGCGGCGCGGTGCTGCCCTTCGCCTCGCCCAAGTCGGTGGGACGCCCCACGAGGATGCTTTTGGCGCAGCCGAACGTGGGCACGTCGAGCACAACGCCGAGGTGACACGCCAGCCCGACGCGGCGCGGATGCGCCCGGCCGTGCCCGTCTACCATCACCACGTCCGGCCACACGGCCAACCGCTCGAAGGTGGGCAGCAGCGCCGGAATCTCCCGAAACGAGAACAGGCCGGGCACATAGGGAAAGACCGTCGGGCCGGTGAACGTGGCCGTCTCGACGGTTTCCAGCGTCTCCAAGTCCAGCACCACCACGGCGGCGTGCGCGGTATCGCCGCGAAAGCTCACGTCTGCTCCGGCGATGAGACGCGGCGGGGCAGGAAGCGGCGTTTCGCGTACGAGCGCGGCCACGCGCCGCTGCTCGTCAAGGGCTTCGGTGGGCGTCAGATCAAATCGGAAGGGCATAGCAAACGAGAAGGAGACGCCCTCTTGCATCGCGCCGGTGTCCTCTCCCCGTTAATCCTCCGTCTCGGCGAGCGTCGAGTAGACGGCTTGCACATCCATATGGTCGTCGATGCGGTCGAGCAAGGCGAGAACCTTCTCGGCCGTGGCCTCGTCGACCTCGGTGGTGGAGGTGGGGAAGCGCTGGAGGCTGGCGTCTTGAGGCTCGATGCCCGCGTCGGCGAGGGCGGCGGAGACGGCCCCGAAGGCTTCGACGGGCGCGGTCACGACAAAACCATCGTCGGTGGTTTCGAGGTCTTCGGCACCGGCATCGGCCACCAGAAGGAACAGGTCGTCCTCCGAAAGCCCTCCGGCGGCAATCTCAAAGACGGCCTTGCGGTCGAACTGAAACGCGACGCTACCCGACGTGCCGAGGCTTCCGCCTGCCCGCGAGAAAAAGACCCGCAGATCGGCGACCGTGCGGTTGGGGTTGTCGGTGAGGGCCTCCACGAGCACCGCCACGCCGCCGGGGCCGTAGCCCTCGTAGGTCAGTTCCTCGTACTCCGCACCCTCGATCTCGCCGGAGCCGCGCTTGATGGCGCGCTCGATGTTGTCCTTGGGCATGTTGACGCCCTTGGCCTTCTCCACGGCGAGCGCAAGGCGCGGGTTCATGGCGGGGTCGGCCACGCCGTCGCGCGCCGCGACCATAATGTCGCGGGTGTAGCGTGCCCAGATTTTGGCGCGTTTGGCGTCGGTGACGGCCTTTTGCCGTTTAATGGTAGACCACTTGCTGTGTCCAGACATAGATCGTTCGGGGAAGAATTCAGATGCGGCGGGAGAACGCCAGCGCAGCCACAAACGCCACGACCGCCGTGTAGAGCGACGCGCCCAGCCACTCGCCGGTCACCATGCCGAGCGTGGCCCCGCCGGCGGCGAGGGCTTGGAAGAGCACGAGCAGGCCGTTGTGCACCAGCGCAATGAGCAGGCCCCCGGTGAACGCTTGTTGCGGTTGGATGAGCAGCGTCTCGCGCTCGGTGGTGGGGATGAAAGCCACGAGAAAGCCGACGAGGGACTTGACGAACATCTGCATGCCCCATGTGTCGTAGGCTGCATCCAGCAAAAAACCCAGCGCAAACCCGGCGATCAGGCCGTAGCGCCGCCCGAAGCGCAGCCCCGTCCACGCCACAAACAGCAGCACAGCGTCGGGCACTGCGCCGGCAATGGGCAGATTGCCCAGCACGAGCCATTGCACCAAGAAGACGGCCCCGCCCACGAGGGCCAAACGAAGCGCAGGGATCATCGGGCGGGTATGGGCGGAGAGAAACGGACAGGACTACGGATACGACCGGTGCAAGAGGATGGTTGCCGGGCGTTGGGTACTGGTTTAGGGCTGCGGACTCCCCCTGAGCCTACCCCGCCGCGAGCACTCGGACGAGGCGATCCATCACCGCGACGACCTGCGACTCACGAACGGTGAAGTGGTTGGCGAGCATAACAAACACGAGGTCGCGTCCAGAGGCGGTGCGAAGATACCCGGAAAGGGCGCGGGTGTGGGTCAGCGTGCCCGTCTTGGCGCGCACCGGCACGCCTTCGAGGCGGTATTCGAGCGTCCCGCCCGTCTGGCCGGGGTACGGCAGCGCCCGTAGAAACGCGTCGGCTTCGGGGTGACGGTACATCCGCAGCAGCGTGTTAGCAAACGCACGCGGAGTTACGAGGTTTTTGCGCGAAAGACCGGAGCCGTCGTAAAGTGCCACGCCGGTGGTGTCGCCCTGCTCGTGGAGAAAGGCGCGGACCGCGAGGCGGCTGCCGCGGGCGTCGCCGCCGGGCGAAAGCGTGCGGTAAATCTGCTCGGCGTAGAAGTTGTTGGACCGTGTGCCCATTACGGCCACGAGGTCGGCCAGCGGCGGCGACACATGGACGGCCACCGTGTCGAAGCCTGCGTAGTCGGGGCGTTCGGCGAGCGCGTCCACGTCCTCGCCGCGCAGCGCCGTCGTATCAATGCCGGCCGCGCCGAGGGCCTGCCGGAAGGCCGAAAGCGCCAAGCGCGTGGGGTCGTCCACCGGCAGTTCGAGGTCTTCTTCGCGGGTGCGCACCGTGCCGGAAATCTCGACGACGCCCGTTCCGGGCAGGTGCCGAAGCCCCACGCCAAGGCCTCGCGTGCGGTCGGTGAAGCGGTCGCGGCGCACCACGGCCATCGCGCCCGACGGCGTCGTCGTCGCGTCGGTGGGGCCGGGGCCAAGTTTCAGGGTAACGAGGTTGTCGCGGTACGAAAGCGCCGAAACGGGCACGCCAAGGTAGCGGTCGGCCTGTGTGGTGAGGTAATCCATGTCCCAGCCCTCGGCGTACGGGTAGTCGTCGAAGCGGTCGTCGTCGCCCACGAGCGTGCCCTCCATTCGCGTCACGCCGCGCGCACGGAGCATCTCGGCCCACGTCGCGAACGGGTCGGGCGCACCCACCTCCGACGAGCCGAACGACGGATCGCCCGCCCCCACGATGGCGAACGTGCCGCGCAGCGTCGTTCCGTCCGGCCCGGCCTCGGTCACGCCGGAGAACAGCAGCGGTGTGCGGTAGCGAAACGCCCCGCCAAGACGATCGAGGGCGGTAGCAGCGACGAGAATCTTCTGATTGGACGCCGGGAGCAGCGGGCGCAGCGGGTTGCGCTCGAACAGCACCTCGCCCGTCTTCGCATCGGCAACAACGACGCCCCAGAGCACCGCGCTCTCGCTGCTGTCGAGCACCGCCGCGACACGGGTGAGCGACGGATTGGGCGGGTCGGCCCCAGCAAACATCCCTACAACCAGCGCCACGAGCACCAGTGGCAAAGCCAAGCGGGGGGAGAGGAAAACCATATCCGGGGAACATCGTCCACGGCGTCGTGTTGCGCCGCGCCATCCGGAACCTTCCTTTGCCTTGGATGGCCTCGTCTTCCAGTCGCCCGCGCCGTAGCCGATCTGCCGCCTCTGCGGCACCCACCGCTACGGCGCGCACCCGCCGCCCCGCCCCCGACGGGCAGCCCGTTTTCACCTCGCGCAACTACACGCTGCTCGGCGTCGCGCTCGCGCTCATCGTGGTGGGCTACACGCTGATGCGGGTCGAAAACGAGGTGGACGGCACGCTCTCGCTCTTCGTCTCGCCGCTGCTGCTGCTCGCCGGCTACCTCGGGGTGATCTACGCGATCCTCTGGCGTCCACGCCGCACCGCCGCCGACGCACCGGCCGTAGCGATGGACGCGGGCGTCGACGCCTAACGGCCCGGCGAACGCCCGCCCGTGCGCTACCGCCCTCCCGACGGCTACCACTCGGCCAACCACCACAAGTACACGCGCCGCTGGAATCCGGCGACGGCGGTGCATCTGGGGCGGTTCGCCAGCCTGATCGCCCGCAGACTTCGTCCGTTTGCGCCGCAGACGATCCTCGACGCCGGGTGCGGGGAGGGCTTCGCCCTCGACTTGTTGGCCCGCCGCCTGCCGGGCGTTTCGTTCACCGGCCTCGACGCGAGCGCCCCCGCGGTGGCCTTCGCCCGCGAACGCTTCGGACGCCTTGCCGCCTTTGCCACGGGCAGCGTCTACGCCCTGCCCTACCCCGACGGCGCGTTCGACGCGGTGGTCTGCTCGGAGGTGCTCGAACACCTCGACGCGCCGGACCGCGCCCTCGCCGAGGTGCTGCGCGTGGCCCGCAAAGCGGCCGCCGTGACGGTGCCACGCGAGCCGCTCTTCGATGCGCTCAACCGCGCCGGGCAAGCGCTGGGCTTCGCCCCCAACCCCGGCCACGTCAATTTTTGGACGCCCCGGCAGTTCGAGCGGTTCGTCCGCGACGTCGCGCCCCACGCGCACATCGAGCGTCACAGCCTCTACCAAATCGCTACGATTCCGCTGCCGATTTGAGCGGACGGGCAAAAAGATGCGGCGGAAGTGCATCCTTCCGCCCAAACGCCCGTAGGCCGCGCCTATGTCGCCGATCCTATCGCTTGTCCTTCTCGTGGCCGTGCTGTTCGCGGTCGTGTTCGCCTTCGGATTGTACCGGGCGTACACGTTCCGTTCGGCCTCGAAAAGCCGCAGTGGCGTATCGGTGAACGGCGAGGCGTCGCGGGGGCGGTTTCTGGGCAAGGGCGGCGTCGCCGTGACGCCGCTGCGCCCGTCGGGAATCGTCGTCGTCCACGGCAGCCGGTTGGAGGCCACCACCGAGGGCGAGTTCATCGCCGCCGGAAGCCGGGTGCGGATTGTGGCGATGGGCCGCGGGCAATACGTCGTCCGTCTCGACGCCGAGGCGTGATCATTCGGCGCTGGTGCGCAGCCCGCGCGCCGTGCCGCCGTCGCCGTAGCCGGTCATCTCCAAGTAGCCGCGCCCGGAAAGACCGCCCGGCCCGGACACGTCCACCGCGCCCTCCCAGTACCGCACGCTCACGTTCAACTCCTGATCGTCGACGACGGGCGTCACGCGGAGTACGAGGTTTTCCTGCGGGATGTCGACGCGCCACGCCACCGGGTATTCGATGCCGGAGTGCGGGCTTCGCCACGACCGCTCGGGCACGAGCCGGTAGGCCGACACCGGCAGCGGCGTCGCCTGCCCGTCGGGGGCCACGATCACCCCGGACGAAAACGGCGAGGCCGTGCCGTCTTTCTGGCGAAGCTGGTAGAGCATCAGGTCGCGTCCGTCGGCGAGTTGGAGCGCGAACCAGTCCCACCCGACTTGGTCGGCGGCCAGCGCCGACGTGCTCCATTCGCGGTCGAACCACGACGCGCCGGTGACGGCGACGCGGCCCCTCGGCGTCTCCACGGTGCCTTCGGTGACGAGGCGGGTGAGCGAGTAGTAGTGCGAGGCGTTGCCGATGCCCGGCCCTTTCTGGCTGAGGCCGCGGTCGCCTTGGAGCACCGCCGGCTTGTCCGGGCGAAGCGTCAGATCGACCGCGTAGCCGTCTTGGGCGGCGCGGACGCGCATGGCGGGCATCCCGCCGTCGCCTTCTTCAAACGACCAGCCTTCGAGCCACACGCGGAACGGCGACGCATGCGCCCCGGCGAGGCCCGCCGCGCCCCGGCTGAACCGCTCGAAGGCGCGGTGCGTGCGTCCGACGCCGTCGGTAAGGCCGAAGTGCGCCATGTAAAGCTGCCGCGACGTCCATCCGGACGAATCCGCCGAGGCTGTCGAATCCGGCGGAGCGAGGGCGATGCGGAAGACGGTGAGTTCGTAGCCGAAGCGCTCGCCGCCGGGGCCGTCGAGGTTGCCGGTGGCGTACCACCATTCGGAGCGAAAGTCCGGGTGCGGACCGTGGTCTTGGGGAAAGACGAACGGGCGCGGCGCGACGGCGCGGGCGTACCCGGCGGTGTCGGAGGCCATGGCCTCGGCGAGCGACAGGCGCGCGGTGCGGTCGGGCGGCGGCCGCACGCTCCACCACGCCGCCGCGACCACGGCGACGAGCACGGCAGCAAGCGCGGCAAACAGACGAACGGGGGACACGGCAGATGGGAGAGAGGCGGAGGTTCAGTCGTCGCGCATGGCGGCGGCGGGCGGGGTTCGGACGATCTTCCACGCCGGATACAACCCGGCCACGAGCGCCGCCACGACGGCCAGCACCACGGCGGTGACGAGCGCTTCCGCCGGAACGGTCACTTGAAGCGTCCACCCGAACGAGCGGCGGTTGACGACGAAGATCAGCACGGCGGCCAAGACGAGGCCCAGCGGCAGCGCCAGCAGGCCCGCCACCAGCCCCATCAGCCCCGTCTCCAGCCCGACGAGGCCGAAGAGTTCGCGCGGCGTCATCCCGACGGCTCGCAGCGTGGCGTACTCGCGGGCGCGTTCCAGCGTGAGGGCCATAAACGCGCTCACCACGCCCACGAACGCCACGACCAGCGCCAGCAGGCGCAAGACGCCGGTGATGACGAAGGTGCGGTCGAACACGTCCATCGAGTACGCCCTTAGCGCCCGGTTGCTGCGCACCACCGCCCGCTCGCCGCGCCGTGCGGCTTCGGCCCGCACCTCGGCGGCGAGCGCTTCCGGCGACGTGCCCGGCGCGGCCAAAAGGCCCAGCCCCGACACGCCGCGGTCGTCGTAGAGCCGGTCGTACAGGCTGCGCGGCAGCAGCACATAGCCGAGGTCCGAACCGTAGTCGTAGAACGTGGCGAGGACGACGAAGGCCCGTCGCCCACGGTCGGTTTCGAGGCGCAGCGTATCGCCGTCGCGCACGCCGTGACGCATCGCAAACGGCTCCGAAACGAGCACGCCGTCGCCGCGGCGCACGGCGGGCCAGACGGTCGACGCCTCGCCGGTTTTGAGCGAGAAGCCGCGTTCCTGCGCCGCGCCGCCCGAAATCGCCAGCACGTCGGTGGGGCCGAACTGGCTTTGGGACGAGCGCACGCGGACGCCATAAACCTCGGCGGCACCGGGGAGGCGGGCCACCGCGCCGGCAAACGCGGGTTCGAGCGAAGCGTTGCTGCGCCGCGCCGACGCCGACGGCGGCTGCACATACACATCGGCTTGCAGCGCACCCGAAAGCCATGTCTCAACCGTGGCCCGAAACGAGGCTACCATCACGCCCACGCCGATCGTCGCGGCAATCGCAACCACCAGCGCCGCCACCGCCACCGACAGCCGCCCGAGGTGCGCCCGAAGACCGCCCGCCGCCATGCGCCCGAGCGTCCCGAACGCCGCACCCACCGGACGCCGCACGAGCGCGGCAAACGCGGCCACCACCAGCGGCACGACGAGCGCAAACCCGATCATCACGGCCAACAGCCCGACGTACGCGACGGCCAGCGACGACGTGGGCACGACGAGCAGCGCCGCGCCCACCAGCGCCAAGGCGGCCCCGGCAGCGCTCTGGCGCGGCAGCGACGCCCGCGCCGACGCCTCGACTTCGGAGCGGCGGAGCACGGCCACCACGTCTGTACGGGCGGCTTCGCGAGCGGGCAGCAGCGCCGCCAAAACGGTGGTGCCGACGCCCAAGACCGCGCCCTTGACGAGCGCCCCAGCGGGCACCGCCACCTGCTGCACCGCCACCGCGAAGTACAGGTCGGTGATCGTCTGCCCCACCACACCCACCAGTCCGCGCCCGAGCAGCACGCCGAGCGCAAGGCCGAACGCCGTGCCGATCAGCCCCACGAGCGCCGCCTCGCCGAGCACGAGCGCGAACACCTCGTTGCTCGTCACGCCCAGCGCCCGCAGCCGCCCGAGGAGCGGTCGCCGCTGGACGACGGAGAACGTGGACGTGTTGTAGACGAGAAACATCCCGACGACGAGCGCCAGCAGCGACAGCGCGGCGAGGTTGAGCCGGAACGCCCGCGTCATCGTCTCCAGCGTCTGTCCGCGCGTGGCCGACCGTTCGACGCGCACGCCCGCCGGAAGCAACGCCCGGATCGGGGCGAGCGCCGCCGTATCCAAGGCCAGCACGTCCACCCGGCTCAGCCGTCCGGGCATCGCGAGCACGGTTTGCGCCGTCGCAACGTCCATCACCGCAAAGCCTTCGAGCGCCTTCGCCTGTTCGTCGGGCGGGCGCAGCAGCGCGGCGAGGCGCAGTTCGTGCCGGACGCCGTTGGCCGAAAAGCCGACGGTATCGCCCACCGCCGCGCCAAGCCGCGCCGCGCCGCCTTCGGTCAGAAAGACCGTGCCCGGCGTGGCAACAAAGGCCGTCAAATCCGGCCCACCGCCCTGCTGCCCCCCGACGACGTCGCGAAACGGCGCGTCGGCGAGCGGATCGAGGCCGAGGACCTGCACGACCTGCCCGCGCACCGTTGCCACCCCGTCGACGACCGGCGCGACGTTTTGCAGCCCGGCGAGGCGCAGGCGGGTGTAGACCGAGTCCGATACCGTGCCCGCTCCGCCCACGAGCGCGTGCGTGGCCCGCCCGGCCACGAGGTCGGCAGCCCGTCCAAACGCCCGTAGCGCGCTCGCATTCGCCACGTCGATGGCCACCACCACGGCCACGCCAATGGCCACTCCGACCAGCGCGAGCACCAGCAGCGCCGGATGGCGGGCGAGGTAGCGGAGCGAGATCGTACGAAGCATCAATAAGATGTGCGATGTTATTTATACTACATCAATACTCAACAAACCGTACGCCAAAATACTGGTTATCCGTCCACCAATCGTCCGTCCACAAGGTGCAGCACCGTGTCGGCGCGGCGTGCGATGCCGGGGTCGTGGGTGACGACGAGCAGCGTGCGACCTTCGTCTTTCGCCAGCCCGGCCAGCAGGTCGAGCACACGGTCGGCGTTGACCTCGTCGAGGTTGCCGGTAGGCTCGTCGGCAAGAACCAGTTCCGGACGGTTGGCGAGCGCCCGCGCCACCGCCACGCGCTGCTGTTCGCCGCCGGAGAGGCGGTCGGGAAAGGCGTCGCCGCGCCCAGGTAGCCCCACGGCATCGAGCAGCGCATCGGCGCGAACGTCGGCCTCGTCGGTCTGCCGAGCGAGGTCGAGCGGAAGCCGGACGTTCTCCCGCACGGTGAGCGTGGGGATGAGGTTGAAGGACTGGAAGACGAACCCCATCCGGTTGCGACGAACGAGCGTGCGGTCGCGCTCCGAGAGCGTCGTCAGGTCGGTGTCTCCCAGCCAAACGTGCCCGGCAGTCGGCGTATCCAGCCCGGCAATGAGGTTGAGCAGCGTCGACTTGCCCGAGCCGCTCCTGCCGTAGAGCGCAGCGAACGTGCCGGGGTCGAGGCGAGCCGTCACGCCGTCAAGAACGGTGCGCGTGGCGTCGCCTTCGCGGAACGTGCGGGTGAGACGGTCGAGGCGAAGCACAAGCGGAGAAGGCAGAAGGCGAAGTCGTACATAGCACCGCAGCAACGGTTCGCGGCCGCATCCGCCCCATCGGCAAAACAGCCTCCAACCGCCGCGAAGATCCGCCGCCGATGGTCTGCGATCAAGGCTTCTCGTGAAAAAACGTTGCGATGGGACGGGCGTAAGCGTATCTTCCGCCCCCTTCCATCGATCCTTCACATAGCCTTCCCAGCAGCGTTTCGTTATGAGCACAACCTCGGCATCTCCATCTGCGCTCGCTTCCGGCGACGGCTACGACAGCGACGCGCCTTTCCTCGACGTCTACAGCCCGGCCAGCGGAGCGGTGATCGGGCACGTCCCGGTGGCGTCGACAGCGGACGTTGATGCGGCGGTGGCGCGGGCGAAGGCGGCCTTGCCCGCGTGGTCGTCGCTGCCCATCAAGGAGCGCGTGCAGGTCATCTTCCGCTACCGGGCGCTTCTCGAACAGCACATCGACGAGTTGACGGCGCTCGTCACGCAGGAGAACGGCAAAATCGAGAGCGAGGCGCGGGCCGAGGTGCTCAAATCCATCGAACTGTGCGAGTTTGCCGTGTCGATGCCGCAGATCACGTCGAACGAAGTGCTCGAAGTGAGCCGCGGCGTCGAGTGCCGGATCGAGCGGCACCCGGTCGGGGTGGTGGCGTCGATTGCGCCGTTCAACTTCCCCAACATGGTGCCCAACTGGACGATCCCGAACGCGATCGTGCTGGGCAACACGATGGTGATGAAGCCGTCGGAGCTGGTGCCGCTCTCGGTGGTGCGGCTGGCGGAGCTGCTGCGCGAAGCGGGCCTTCCCGACGGCGTGTTCAACATCGTCAACGGCGGGCGCGAGGTCGTGGAGGCGCTGTGCGACCACCCGGACATCGCGGCGGTGTCGTTCGTCGGCTCGACCAAGGTGGCGCAGATCGTGTACCGCCGGGCCACGGCCAACCTCAAGCGGGCGCTCTGCATGGGCGGGGCCAAAAACCACCTGATCGTCCTGCCCGACGCCGACCGCGAGATGGCGGCAAGCAACATCGTGGCGTCGATGTCGGGATGCGCGGGGCAGCGGTGCATGGCGGCCAGCGTGATGGTGGCCGTCGGCCCCACCGACGCGATCATCCAGCGAATGGTGGAGGTGGCGAAGAATGTCGTGCCCGGTTCGACGCTCGGCCCCGTGATCACGGCGGAGGCGAAGGCGCGCATCGAGCGGTACATCACCGAGGCCGAGGCGGCGGGCGCGACGGTGCTGCTCGACGGACGCGGCGCGACGGTGGAGGGCCAAGACGGCGGCTTCTGGGTCGGCCCGACCATTCTCGACCACGTCACGCCGGAGATGAAGATCGCCCAAGAGGAAGTCTTCGGCCCCGTGCTCGCCATCGTCCGCACGCCCGACGTGGACGGCGCGCTCGCCATCGAGAATGCTTCTCCCTACGGCAACGCGGCGTCGGTCTACACCGAAAGCGGCGGAATGGCGCGGCTCGTCGCCGAGCGCGCGAGCGCCGGGATGATCGGCGTCAACGTGGGCGTGCCGGTGCCGCGCGAGCCGTTCTCGTTCGGCGGCTGGAACGACTCGAAGTACGGCGTCGGCGAAATCACCGGACGCGGCTCCATCGAGTTCTGGACGCAGGCGAAGAAGATCACCACGAAGTGGAATCAGGACGCCGGCACCAACTGGATGTCGTGACGCCGCGGTGTCGCCTGTCCGCCCGCTTTGCTCGCTGTGGTGGGTGATGAGTTGCCGGAGGTTCTTGTTCCGGCGCTTCTGACTGTCCACCATCCCCAACTCCCCAACGCTCATGCCCGACCTCTCCACCGTCTTCACCGGCCTTCGCTTCGAGAACCCGTTTCTGCTCTCCTCGGCGCCGCCGACCGAGTCGGAGAGCAACATCATGCGCGCCTTCGACGCCGGATGGGGCGGGGTGGTGTCGAAAACCATCGGCCTGCACCCGGTCGTCAACGTGGCCGGGCCGAAGACCAAATTCTTCCGCACAGGCGTCGAGTCGGATGCCATCACGATGCGCAAAATCCCCGACGCGGCCCTGCACTCGTCGTGGAACTGGGAGTTGATCTCGACCAAACCGATTGACTGGTGGGTGCCGCGCCTGATGCGGATCAAAGCGGCGCACCCGACCAAGATGCTCATCGCCTCGATCATGGCGGGGTCGGGGTCGGACGAGGAACTGCGCAACTGGCAGACGCTCGCCATCGCGTGCCAAGAGGCCGGGGCCGACGGCCTCGAGCTGAACCTGTCGTGCCCGCACATGGACCGCGCCGACATGGGCTCGAACATCGGCAAGGACGCCGGGCTGTGCTCGACCGTGACGCAGGCCGTGAAGGAAGTGGCGACGATCCCGGTCTGGTCGAAACTCACCCCTGCCACCGGCGACATCGCCGTCGAAGCGGGCGCGGTCTTCCGCGGCGGGGCCGAGGCGGTGGTGTCGAGCAACACGTTCCCGTCGCTGCCCGTCATCGACCCCGACACGCTGGAGTTCGAGATCAACGTCGACGGCCTCGTGTCGAGCGGCGGCCTCGGCGGGCCGGCCATCCTGCCGATCTCGCTGGCCAAGATGGCGCAGATGACGAAGGCGTTCCCGGACAAGGCCTTCTCCGGCATCGGCGGCATCACCACGTTCACGCACGCGCTCAACTACTTCCTCCTCGGCTGCGGCACCGTGCAGGTGTGCACCTCGGCGATGCTCGACAAGGCGATTGGGCCGAACGTGATCGCGGGCCTCAACGCCGGCCTCGCCGAGTTCCTCAACCGCAACGCCCACCGCGGGTGGACGTGCCTCGAAGACTTCCGCGGGATGCGGCGCGACCGCATCGTCGCCAACTCGCAGATCCGCCGCCCCGTCGACGAAGACTACTTCGGCGGCTACGAGGGCTACTCCAACGACGGCAGCGGCACGTCGGGGGACGGCGCGTCGGGCGACGACCGCGCCGAGTCTGCACCGACCGCCGCGCCCGCGACCAAGGGCACGCTTCCGCCCGGCTTCGCGCCGATGCGCACCCCCGGCGCGGCCTGACCGAAAGCATAGGGTCGATCGCGATCGACCCCTACGGCCTGACCCGCCTTTCCACCTTCGCACCTCGACCTTCGCCTTCTCTTATGCCCCGCATCGTTCGCGCCGGCCTCATCCAGGCCACCCTCAACGAAGACCCCGCCGCGCCGGTCGCGCAGATCCGCCAGCGGATGCTGGACAAGCACGTCGCCCTGCTCGAAGAAGCGGCGGGCAAGGGCGTGGAGGTCGTCTGCATGCAAGAGCTGTTCTACGGCCCGTACTTCTGCGCCGAGCAGGAGGAGAAGTGGTACGGCCTCACCGAGCGCATTCCCGACGGCCCCACGACCAAGGTGATGCAGGACATCGCCAAGAAGCACAAGATGGTGATCGTCGCGCCGATGTACGAGGAAGACATCACGGGCGTGTACTACAACACCGCCGCCGTCATCGACGCCGACGGGTCGTATCTGGGCAAGTTCCGCAAGATCCACATCCCGCACTGCCATCCCGGGTTCTGGGAGAAGTTCTACTTCCGCCCCGGCAACCTCGGCTACCCGGTGTTCGACACGGCCGTCGGCAAGGTCGGCGTCTACATCTGCTACGACCGCCACTTCCCCGAAGGCTGGCGCGAGCTGGGCCTCGGCGGGGCCGAAATCGTCTTCAACCCGTCGGCGACGGTTGCGGGCCTGAGCGAGTACCTGTGGAAGCTGGAGCAGCCCGCGGCGGCGGCCAACAACATCTACTACGTCGGCGCGATCAACCGCCCCGGCACCGAGGGGCCGTGGAACATCGGCGAGTTCTACGGGCAGAGCTACTTTGCCGACCCGCGCGGGCAGATCGTTGCCGAAGCGCCGCGCAGCGGCGACGCCGTGGTGGTGGCCGACCTCGACCTCGACCTCATCCGCGAAGTCCGCAACACGTGGCAGTTCTACCGCGACCGTCGCCCGGAGACGTATACCGCCATCGTGCAACCGTGACGGTTGGTTGACCCTCGATCGACGCTTCGTTGCGCGGTCCTCGCTCTCCCATCGTCATCCCCGACGTGATCGGGAATCCAGAGCCTTTTCAACGCGACGAAGTCCCCGCCTGCGCGGAGACGACGGGGATGAAACCCGTTGGGTCGCCTTCGAGACACCTTTCCTGTCTGCTCGGCCGATGAACCTCTCCGACTCGCCGCTCTACAACGAAGACCTTGCGCCCGTGCCGATGGAGCGACGGACGTGGAACCGCTGGCACATCGCCGCCCTGTGGGTGGGGATGGCCGTGTGCATCCCGACCTACACGCTTGCCTCGGGGATGATCGCGCAGGGGTTTCCGTGGAAGACGGCGCTCTTCACGATCGTCCTCGCCAACGTGATCGTGCTCGTCCCGATGATGCTCAACGCGCACGCGGGGACGAAATACGGCATTCCGTTCCCCGTGCTGCTGCGTGCCAGCTTCGGCACCCGCGCCGCCAACGTGCCCGCGCTGATGCGCGGATTCGTCGCCTGCGGGTGGTTCGGCATCCAGACGTGGATCGGCGGGTCGGCCATCTACATGACGCTGGCTGCGCTCTTCGGCTTCGCGCCCGCCACCGCCGCCGACGCGCTCCCGTTCATCGGCCTCTCGGCGGGGCAGTTCGCGTGTTTTCTCGCGTTTTGGGCCATCAACGTGGCTCTGATCCTCGCCGGAATCGAGTCGATCAAGTGGCTGGAGACGCTGTCGGCCCCGTTCCTGATTGCCGTCGGGCTGGGGCTGCTCGCGTGGGCGGTGAAGGCCGGCGGCGGCTTCGACCGCATCCTCGACGACGCCGTGATCGCCCAGATGCGCGGCGCAGACGCGCCGCCGTTCGACTTCTGGGCGCTCTTCTGGCCCAACCTCACCGCGATGGTCGGCTTCTGGGCCACGCTCTCGCTCAACATTCCCGACTTCACGCGCTACGCCAAGAGCCAGCGCGAGCAGGTGCTCGGGCAGGCCATCGGGCTGCCGGGCACGATGGCGCTCTACGCCTTCATCGGCATCGCGGTGACGAGCGCGACCGTCGTCGTCTTCGGCGAGGCCATCTGGGACCCCGTCGTGCTGCTCGGACGCTTCGAAAGCCCCGTGCTCGTGGCGCTTTCGCTCGTGGCGCTCGCGCTCGCCACGCTCTCGACCAACATCGCTGCCAACGTCGTCTCGCCCGCCAACGACTTCTCGAACCTCGCGCCGCGCCGCATCTCGTTCCGCACCGGCGGCCTCATCACCGCCGGCATCGGGCTGGCGATCATGCCGTGGCGGCTCTACAACGACCTGTCGGCCTACATCTTCACGTGGATGATCGGCTACTCGACGCTGCTGGGCGCGATTGCGGGCGTGATGCTGGCCGACTACTACCTCGTGCGCCGCCGCCGCCTCGACGTGGACGCGCTCTACGACCCGAACGGCGCGTACAGTTTTGGCGGGACGGGCGTCAACCGCCGGGCGCTGGTCGCGCTCGCCGCGGGCATCCTGCCGTGCGTGCCGGGCTTCCTCGCGCAGGCCACGAACGGTGCCATCGACGTGCCCGCGTTCTTCGACGCGCTCTACGCCTACGGATGGTTCGCGAGCCTGTTCATCGCCGGGGCCGTCCACACCGCGTTGGCAAAGCGAACGCCCGTTTCGGCGTGACGCGTCGCGCCCTCGCAACCCTCCGCCCGTTTTTTCCTCGATTCATTCCCTTCGTCCGATGCTTGCCACCGCCGCTGCTCTTCCGCCCACCGACCATGTGCCGCGCCCCTACGACGGCCCCTCGCGCGACGAGGTGCTCGCGCTGCGGCGGCAGTACGCCAACCCGGCGCTCTTCACGATCTACAAGGAGCCGATCATGATCGTGGAAGGGCACATGCAGTACCTCTTCGACGACGGCGGGCATCGCTACCTCGACCTCTTCGGCGGGATCGTGACCGTCTCCTGCGGCCACGCCCACCCCAAGATCACGGCGGCGATGCAGCAGCAGCTCGCCACGCTCGCGCACACCACGACGATCTACCTCCACCCGAACATGCCGCGCTTCGCCGAGGCGCTGGCCGCGCGGATGCCCGACGGGCTGGACGTGACGTACTTCGTCAACAGCGGCTCCGAGGCCAACGACCTCGCCATCGCGATGGCGCGGCTCTACACGGGTCACAGCGACGTGATCGCGCTGCGCAACGCCTACCACGGCGGCTCCCCGACGGCGATGGGCCTCACCAGCCACCACACCTGGAAGTACCCGACGCAGGTCGGCGGCGGCATCCACCACGCCATCAACCCCGACCCGTACCGCAGCCCGTTCGGCGGCACCGACGAGGAGATCGCGGCCAAGAGCGCCGACGACATCCGCTCGCTCATCCGCTTCAGCACGCCCGGCAAGATCGCCGCCTTCATCGCCGAGCCGATGCAGGGCGTGGGCGGCGTCACGCACGGGCGCGGCGACTACCTCCAGCGGGCCTACGCGGTGGCGCGCGAGCACGGCGGCCTCTGCATCGCCGACGAGGTGCAAACCGGCTTTGGGCGCACCGGCGACCACTACTGGGGCTTCGAGGGCTTCGGCGTGATGCCCGACATCGTGACGATGGCCAAGGGCATCGGCAACGGCGCGCCGCTGGCGGCGGTCACCACGCGCCGCGAGATCGCCGAGACGCTCGCGCAGCGCATCCACTTCAACACCTACGGCGGCAACCCGGTGAGCATGGCCGCGGGCCTCGCCGTGCTGGAGGCCATCGACGAGGACGGCTTGCAGGAGAACTGCCGGATCGTCGGTGGGCACTTCAAGGCCGGGCTGGAGCGCCTCAAGGAGCGGCACGCGCTGGTTGGCGACGTGCGCGGCAAGGGCCTGATGCTGGGCATCGAACTCGTGCGCGACCGCGCCACCAAGGAGCCTGCGAAGGAGGAGACGGCGGCGGTGATGGAGGCGATGCGCGAGCAGTCGGTGCTGGTGGGCAAGGGCGGCCTCGACGGCAACGTGCTGCGCATCAAACCCCCGATGTGCCTCACCAAGGCCGACGTGGACTACGCCCTCGACGCCTTCGACCACGCCTTCGGCTCCGCCGTGTAACCGTATCCTCGGCCCGCGGAGACGCGCCGGTGGCGCGTCTCTACCTCGGATTTTGCACCTCGACCTTCGGACTTTCGTTATGACCTTCGACACGATCATCCACGGCGGCGACGTGGTGACGCCGGGCGGCGTCGTCCGCGCCGACATTGGCATCGTCGGCGAGACCATCGCCGCCGTCGCCGACGACCTCTCTTCCGCCAACGCCGCCCGCCGCATCGACGCCACCGGGCACATCGTGCTGCCCGGCGTGCTCGACGTGCACGTCCACCTCGAACTGCCGTTCATGGGGGCCGTCTCCGCCGACGACTACCGCACCGGCACGCGGGCGGCGGCGCGCGGCGGCGTCACGACCGTCATCGACTTCGCCATCCCGTACGCGGGCGAGAGCCTCCAAGACGCCGCCGACAACTGGAAGAAGAAGGCGGAGGGCAAGGCGATGATCGACTACACGTTCCACATCTGCGTGACGCGCTGGGCCGAGCACAAGGACCAGATCGCCGGGATGGTGGAGCAGGGCTTCCCGACGTTCAAGGAGTTCATGATCTACGAGTCCGAGGGCTGGCAGTCCGACGACCGCGCGATGTTCGACACGCTGGAGCGGATGAAGAAACTCGGCGCGATGCTGCTCGTCCACGCCGAATCCGCCCGCGTGCTCGACGAACTCATCGACCGCCACCACACGCCCGAACTGATGCAGGAGTACGGCGCGCGGCTCCACGCCATCACCCGGCCCAACTTCGTCGAGGCCGAAGCCATTCAGCGGGCCATCGCGTGGTGCGAAGTGACCGGCGGGGCGCTCTACATCGTCCACATGTCCACCGCCGAGGGCACCGACCTCGTGCGGGCGGCGCAGGCGCGCGGCGTCAACGTGTTCGCCGAGACGTGCGCCCAGTACCTCGTGCTCGACGATTCGGTGTTTGCCGAGCCGGACGGCCACCTCTACGCCTGTTGCCCGCAGCTCAAGAAGCCCGCCGACGTCGAGCGGCTCTGGGAAGGGCTGAAGTCGGGCGAAGTGTCGGTCGTCTCCACCGACACCTGCACGTTCACGCGCGAGCAGAAGGCGATGTGGAACGGCGACTGGACGAAGATCCCGATGGGGATGCCGGGGCTGGAAACGCTGCTGCCCGTCGTCTATACCTACGGCGTGCTCGAAGGGCGGCTCACGCTCGTCGAACTGGCGCAGAAGCTCTCGGCCAACCCCGCGCAGATCATGGGCCTCGCCCCGCGCAAGGGCGCGATCCAGGTGGGCGCGGACGCCGACCTCGCCATCGTCCACCCGACGCACCGCATCCGGGTAGACCCCGCCACGATGGAGACCAACGCCGACTGGAACCCGTTCGAGGGCCGCGACCTCGCCGGTTTCTCCCGCACAACCCTCTCGCGCGGCGAAGTCATCGTGGACGACTACACGGTCGTCGGGCAGGAAGGCCGCGGCAAGTGGCTCCCCCGCACCACCGCCGGCGTCCGGGCGTGAGCGCCTCGTTTTACCCTGTCAGGGTCGGTGAACCCTGACAGGGTGGAGCGTCACCGCAGGATGCTGCCGAGGCGGGTGCGGGCGTCTTGGCGGGGCTGCTGGATGCGCAGCAGCTCGCGCAGCTTGCCGGACTTCACCTGCAGGTTGAACCCGTAGCTCTGGTACGCCCCGAACGGCACCCACGAGAACGACATCTCCCAGCAGTCGAAGTCGCGCAGCACGGCGAGGTTGGTGGTGGAGATCGCCCGCGCCACGAGGTCGAGGCCAGTCGTGCCCTGCACCTTCCAGCGCGGCGTCAGGTTGAGGTCGAACGTGCTGCCGACGGTGAACGTGCGCGTCACGACGGCCAGCGGCGCGAAGCTCGAATACGTGGCGGTGAGGCTGAGCGACCACGGGATCGAGAAGTCGGCGTAGGGCGCGGCCCCGATCATCGGCCCGACGGGTGCGCCGCCGCCGGGTAGCCCTTCGAGCGGGGTTCCGGGCAACGCGCCGGGCACGAACGCGGCGAAGCTCTGCCGCTGCGTCGGGCGCGGGTCGCCGCGCCGTCCGCCGGAGAAGCGCGTGGACGCCGAGACGTTGAACGACGACAGCCGGGGCAGCACGAGGCCGCCGTCGTAGCCGAGGGCGAGCCGATCCACGAGCCGCGTACCGTCGCCGGAGACGCGGTAGGGCGAGAGGCTTCCGCTGGCGTTGACCTCCAGCCGGTTGAACAGGCTCGTCCGCGCCGAGAACGACACCGGCGCGAGGCGGAAACTGTCGGCGACGGCGTTGTAGGCGGTGTTGAGGCCGAGCGAGAGCAGTTGCAGCGGCGTGCGCGACACCGCGCCGGTGGAATCTTCGCGGCGGATGCGCGTCTCGAACACGTTGTCGAGGCCAAGCGTGACGGCGGCGGTGGCGGGCGACGGCGTGGCTCCGGGCACGATGGAGTAGCGCTGCGTCGTGCCGTTGCCGAGCGTCACGGTGCGCATGTAGCCGAACACGTCGGCTTGGTAGTCGGGCGAGAACGCCATCCCCACCGACGGGCGGAGCGTGTGGCGCAGCCCGTCGAGCCGCCCGATCCGCATCGGGAAGAGGCCGTAGGCGGTGCTCGTGGCGCTGATCGAGGCGTTGGCGCGGCGGTAGGCGAAGAAGCCGTCCACCCGCTGCCGGAGCGTCCCGGCGGCGCTCGTGGTGTCGGCCACGAGGCGCTCGGTGGCCAGCAGCCACGTCTCGTTGTAGGCCGCCGAGGCGGAAACGGTCGTCCGAAACCGATCCAAGGTGAACGACAGGCCGACGGGCAGCGCGTGTTCGGCGCGAAAGTCGAAGCCGTTGCCGGTGGCCGAACGGGTGGCGCGGCGGTACTTCGACGGCGCGACGAGCGCGTCGTACCACGCGAACGTGGCGGCGTCGGGGTCGTACTTCAGCAGCGTGTCCTGCGGCAGCGGCGTGAAGGAGAAGCTGTTCTGGACGGTGCTCGACAGGCTGTAGTTGAAGCTCTCGTACCACCGCGGCCGCTCCGACGACGGCGCGTTCCGCCGTTTGAACGGCTGGCGGTTGCTCTGGCTGAACGACAGGCTCGGGAGCGTCAGCTGGCCCGCGCCGTTGACGAAGTTGGTCGTGGCGTTGAACGCGGTGGTCAGGCTCCGCCCGGCCTTGGGCCACGACGTGGAGAAGTTGACGGTAGACGTGGCCGACTGCGACACCCGCTGGGCGAGGGTCTCGGAGAACGACCGCTGGTAGCCGGTGGTGGACAGGTTGACGTTGGCCGACAGGCTCGTCGTGGGCGCGAACGTCTGGCTGTGCGTCCACGCGAGGCGCGTGGCGGGCACGACGGTGTAGTCCGGGTCGGTCGGTTCGCCGGTGCGGGTGCGGGCGTAGTCGAGTTCGACGCTGCCGGTGTAGCGGTAGCGGCGGGCGTAGCGCAGGCGCGGCGTCACCTGAAACGATCCCTTCGACCAGAGGCCGCCGGTGAGCTGGGCATCGAGGTACGGGCTGATCGACCAGTACCAGCCGAGGCCGCGCAGGTAAAAGCCGTAGGTGTCCTCGCCGTAAGTAGGCGCGAGGAAGCCGGTGCGCCGCCCCTCGGTGGTCGGCAGCATCCCAAACGGCAACACGAGAAACGTCGGGATGTTGAAGAGATACAGCTGGATGGGGCCGGTGTAGACGGTCTTGCCGTCCACCACCTTCATCCGCTCGGCGCGGAGGCTGTAGCTCGGGTCGTCGACGCACGGGCAGGTCGTGAACACGCCGCCGCGCACGTAGAGCGTCGAGTCGGGGCCGATCTTGACCTGCCGGGCGCGGATGAAGCCGTCTTCGAAACGGGTGCGGGCCAGCAGAAACCGCCCGCGCTCGGTGCGGAGGTTGAAGAACAGCCGTTCGGACTCGACCACGTCGGTGCCCTGCGTGAGCTTGGGCCGTCCGACGAGGCCGGTGTCTACCGGAAGCCCCTCGGCGCGGAGTTCGTCGCGGTCGAAGAGCAGTTCGACGGTGGCGGCTTCGAGTTTCTGGTTGCCGTAGGTGACCTCGGCGGACTGTTCGAGGCGGGCAATGTCGCCCACCCGCTCGCCGTCCGCGCCCGTCGAATCAAACCGGATCGAGATGCGCCGCGCCGCCTTGAAGTCGATGGGCCGCGAGAGCCGCCCCTGCCCCGTCGCCGCCCGCGCCGTGTCGCCCACGGCCACGCCCGACGTGTCCACCCGTAGCGAATCGCCAAGCGAAATCACCGCCGGACGGCCCGGCGTGTCCGAACGTCCGGACGAATCCGGGCGCACCTGCGCCGACGCTATCGGCGGCACCAGCAGCACGAGCAGAAAGACGAGGGCGGCGCGCACAGGACAAGCAAAACGAAACCGAAGGCTCAACGCGCAAACGCCCGCGCTACGCATCCGGAGGCCGGCGCGTCAGCGAGAAAGCGCGGCGCTGTCCACGGCGAGGCGGTAGACGGTTTCGCCGGGGCGGCGCATGCCGTACTGCTCGCGGGCCACGCGCTCCACCACCTCCGGCTCGTCGGCGTGGGCGATCTCGTCCTCGATACGGGCGTTCTCGGCGGTGAGGCGGGCGTTTTCCGCTTCCATCCGCGTCAGCTCCCGGCTCCACCGCACCCGGTTCATCAGGCTGTGCGTGTCGAAGAACGCCACCCACGCGAAAGCGCCGAGTGCGAGCGCAACGAGTGCGTATGTGCGAAACCGTTTGCGGCGATCCATCGCGGCGAGGAAAAACGCAATATAGCAAACGCCCAACGCCAAGCGTCAACGGCGCGGGATTCCCCCGTTTGATCGCTTGACGTTGGGCGCTGGGTGCCTTAGAACCGGAACGCGGCCATACCGGGATAGATGGCGGTGCGGCCCAGCTGCGCTTCGATGCGGAGCAGCTGGTTGTACTTGGCCACGCGGTCGGAGCGGCTCGGCGCGCCCGTCTTGATCTGCCCCGCGCCCACGGCCACGGCCAAATCGGCGATGAACGTGTCTTCGGTCTCGCCGGAGCGGTGGCTGGCGATGGTCGTGTAGCCGTGCTTGTGGGCGAGGTCGATGGATTCGAGCGTCTCGGTGAGCGTGCCGATCTGGTTGACCTTGATGAGGATCGAGTTGGCGCAGCCCTCTTCGATGCCGCGCGCCAAACGGGTCTTGTTGGTGACGAACAGGTCGTCGCCGACGAGCTGCACGCGGTCGCCGACGGCGTCGGTGAGCTTCTGCCAGCCGTCCCAGTCGTCCTCGGCGAGGGCGTCTTCGATGGACACGATCGGGTAGTCGTTGATCCAGCGCGTCCACATCTCGATCATCTCGTCGGTGGAGCGGACGCGGTCGGGGTCGGACTTCCAGAAGACGTAGCCGCCCTTGTCGGCCTTGAACATCTCGGTCACCGCTGGGTCGAGCGCGACCATCAGATCTTCCCCGGCCTTGAAGCCCGCCTGTCCGATGGCCTCGACGACGAGTTCGATGGCCTCTTCGTTGGTGCGGAGGTTGGGCGCGAAGCCGCCTTCGTCGCCCACGGCGGTGTTGAGGCCGCGCTTTTTGAGGACGCCCTTGAGCGTGTGGAAGACTTCCGCGCCCATTTGCAGCGCCTCGGCGAACGACGACGCTCCGACGGGCATCACCATGAACTCCTGCATGTCCACCGTGTTGTCGGCGTGCGCGCCCCCGTTGAGGATGTTCATCATCGGCACGGGGAGCGTGCGGGCGTTGGGGCCGCCGAGGTAGCGGTAGAGCGGCTGGCCGAGCGTGGCGGCGGCGGCGCGGGAGAGCGCGAGGCTCGCGCCGAGGATGGCGTTGGCTCCGAGGCGGCCCTTGTTGGGCGTACCGTCGAGGTCGATCATCGCGTAGTCGAGGCCCGCTTGGTCGAACACGTCGCCGCCGACGAGCGCCCCGGCGATTTCCGTGTTGACGTGGCCCACGGCCTTCGTCACGCCTTTGCCGAGGTAGGCGGCTTGGTCGCCGTCGCGCAGTTCAACGGCTTCGTGCTCGCCGGTGGACGCGCCCGACGGGACGGCGGCGCGCCCCACCACGCCCGCTTCGGTGGTGACTTCGACTTCGACCGTGGGGTTGCCCCGCGAGTCGAGGATTTGGCGGGCGTGAACGGCGGCGATGCGGGACATGGCAGGTGCGAGGGACGAGGGGAAGGAAAGTGCAGAACGCCAAAAAGTACACGGCCCGAACCGCTTCCGCAGCACGAGCCGTTGATGAAAAGCCGGGGAGGGCGTCAGTTCAGGCGCGGGCGCTCGAACCAGCGCTCGCCGAAGTTGGCGGTGAGCGAGACCTTGAAGAAGCGGTCTTGCACGAGCGGCACGGGCGAGGTCTGCGCCTTGCCGCGCTGCCCGACTTCGAAGCCGAGGTCGAGCGACGTGCCGGGCAGCAGCGCCGGGAAGCCGATGCCCGCTGTGATCCCTACCGTGGGCAGGCGGTCGCCCGCGCCCGACACGGCGGGTGCGAGCACGTAGCCGCTGTCGTAGTAGCCGCCGACGCGGTAGGACAGGCGCTTCAGGTAGGACGGGTTGTAGGCGAGCGCACCGGGGATGACTTCCGCGCCCGCCGAGACGCGCATTCGGTCGGCCATGCGGTTGGTGGCGGCGTTGGTGTAGCCGTCGAGGGCAAAGTCGGACTCGAACGCCGACCACGGCTCGTAGCGTCCGTCGGCCACGAACGTCCACTTCGCGTTGGGCATAAACGCGACGCCGAGGGCCGCGCCCAGCGGCAGCCGCATCGTACCGTCGCCCGACGTGCTGAGCGTGTCGGGGTTGAGCACCTGCGTGGGCGAGAGCGTGACGGTACGCCGTCCGTGCAGCGTCGTCGGCAGTTCGACGGTGGCGGCAAGGTGGAGGCGGCGCGTGGGCGCGCCAAGGCTGTCGAGGCGGAGCAGCGCACCGGCGCGGGCGGAGAATCCGGCGAGCCGTGTGGTGGTGAGGAAGACCTGTTCGGCGTAGCCGGGGCTGTCGGTGGTTTCGAACGTGATGCGCCGCTGCTGGTCGAGAATACCAAACGTGACCCCCGCCGTCGCCCCAACGTAGAAGCCTTTCGTCAGGCGCACGCCCGCACCCGCTTCGAGGCGCGAGAGGCCGCCGGAGCCTTCGTAGCCGATCTCGTAGCTCACGGTGTCCTTCGGCGCGTCGGGAAGACCGATGGCTTGACCGAGCGTGGCGGCCCCGTACGACATCCGCGAGACGGGCGCGAACTGGAAGCCCACGCCTACCCGGTTGGTGCGCAGCGGAAACGCGAGGGCAGCACTGCCGAGCCCCGCTTCCGTACGGTCGCCGGTTGTGCCCGTGCCGTCTTCAATCGACATGGTTTGCACCTGCCCGCCTGCGGCGAAGCGGGTGAGGAACTGTTGGCCGAGGGTGGCGGGGTTGGCGAGGTTGACGAACCCGAACGACGCCAGCGCAAGGCCGCCCCCGCCCATGGCAAGGCCGGGAGCGCTGACGTCCGTCGTCCGCTCGCCCACACCGTAGCGGCTGTAGAGCGAACCGTTGTAGGAGGCCTGCCCGAAGGCAGGCACGGCGGCCAAGGCGCACGCCGCAAAGAGACCGAAGCGAAGGCGAAGCATACGGAGATCGGCGGCGAGCGTCAGTAGGAGACGGTCGTGAAAACGTAGTACGGGCGGGTGACGCTGCCGGTGGGTACCACCAACGCGGCCAGCCCAGCATCGAAGTCGGCGAACTGCACGGCGAGGCGGGCGAGGTCGTTGGAGCGGCCCATCCGGCGGTCCTGGAAGACGCGGCGCAGCGCCTCGGACGTAAAGACGACCTTACCCTTGGACGGCACGGCCTGACCAAAGAGGACGCCGTTGTAGAGGAGCGTCGTCCCGGCGGCGTCCATCCCCACCAGCGTCAGACGCGGCGGCGACGGGCGGACGAATCCGGCAGGCGTGACCAGCCGCGTCGTGTCGTAGGTGAGCACGAGCGAGGCACGGGCCATCGCCTCCGAGGGAATGCCCGACGTGTCGAACGGCACCGTCATGCGCATCGGGAAGCCGTCTTGCAGCAGCGTCACGTCGGAGCCAAGCGTGGGCGTTCCGATGCGTGCAACGCGGGTGGCACCGATGGTCCCGGCAAACCGCGCCGTGTCGGACCCCGCCACGGCGGTGAGCACCGCGCTGCCAAACGGGATGCTGCGAATCTGCCCGCCGGAGAGCGGGGCGAGCACGAAGCCGTGCAGCGAATCGAGGGCGGTGGTGGCGCGCAGTCGAGCGTCGTTGGCCGCCACCCACGCCGCCGGGAGCACGACGGTAAGCACCGTGTCGCGCGGGCCAGCAGTGACGGTCGTCACCACGTCGGACGTGGCCAGCACCGAATCGCTGCGGATGCTGATGGTGGTAAGTTCGCGGGCGAGGCTTCGCAGTTCGAACGTCACCGCTGCCGTCGTGTCGCCGTAATAGCCACGTTTGATCGGGATGGTGAGCGTAGCCGACGAGACCGCCTTGCCGCGAAACCCGTCGAGGTTGGTGCCTGTGGGGTTACCGAACTCGACGGCGGGCGTGGCCGTGACCGTGCCCAGCGACGGGTCGTGCACGATGCCGCCGAGCACGCGCTGCGGCGTCGTCGTGGCCGATCCGCTCGACCCGGCGGTAAAATCCACGCCGTTGGTCGTGTTGACCGAATCGACGAGTTCGCGGTGGCCCGACGGTACCAGTCCCTCGCCCCGCACAAGGTCCAGCCCCACGCCCGGCGCATCGTCGCACGCAGCAACGGACACGACGAGGGCGATCAACGGAATCAACAAACGCAGGCGCATACGGGCAGGACAAAGGACTCGGCTTTTCGGGCAACGCGGGCACGGAAACGTTTCGTATGCCACGGCACACGCTCGCGCTTCGGTGCTGCGAAGCCTGAAAGTTACCTCCGGAAGCTGCTTCGTGGGTCGTGCCCAGCGGCAAGAGCACGCGAAGAACGCAGCCGAATCCGCCACCGACGGTGGCTCCAGCCCTACCTTTTGGGTAAGACCTTCGCCCGATGACCGAATTTCCCATCCCTCGCGCTGCGCTGCTTGACGGCAACGCGCTCGCCGCCACGATCCGAAACGAACTCCGCGACGACGTCGCCGATTTCACCCGCCGCTACGGTCGCCCGCCGGGCCTGCGCGTCGTGCTCGTGGGCGAGCATCCGGCCAGCGCCTCGTATGTGAGCGGCAAAACCCAAGACGCCCGCGCCGTCGGCCTCGACGCCGCCACCGTCGCCCTGCCCGAAACCACGTCCGAAGCCGAGCTGCTCGCTCTGCTCGACACCCTCAACCGCGACGACGCCGTGGACGGCGTGCTTGTGCAGCTTCCGCTGCCGTCGCACATTCGCACCGAGCGCATCGTCGAGGCCATCGCACCGGAGAAAGACGTGGACGGCTTCCATCCGGAGAACGTCGGGCGGGCGTTCACCGACACCGGCGGCCTGCTGCCGTGCACGCCCGCCGGGATTTTGGAGCTGCTCGAACGCGCCGACGTGGCCACTCGCGGCCTGCACGCGGTCGTGGTAGGCCGCAGCCTGATCGTGGGCAAGCCGATGGCGTCGCTGCTGTCCAGCCCCCGCTACAACTGCACCGTCACGCTCACGCACCGCCACACCCGCGACCTTGCCGCCTTCACCCGCGCCGCCGACCTGCTCGTGGTGGCCGTGGGCCAGCCGGGGCTGATTACAGCAGACATGGTGAAAGACGGCGCGGTGGTCATCGACGTGGGCATCAACCGGGTGGACGACCCGTCGCGCGAGCGCGGCTACAAACTGGTCGGCGACGTGGCCTTCGACGACGTGGCCGCCAAAGCCCGGCTGATTACCCCCGTACCCGGCGGCGTCGGCCCGATGACGCGGGCGATGCTGCTGCGCAACACCGTGCAAGCCGCCCGCGCCCGCGCCGCCGAACCGTAACCTCTACCCGCGAGCATCTATACCGCCTCGGCCGGTCGTTAGACGCCTACCGCCCCTCGCCCAAAGCCTCGTCATGCCCCAGCCCACGCCTGCTGCCTTTGCCGACAGCCTACGGGTATCGGACAGCCTCCGCACCGCTGCCGACAGCCTTCAAGGCAAAACCGACAGCCTCGCCGCCGCCGTGGACTCGCTGCGCGACACCACAAACGCCGTCCAAGCCGCCGCCCGCGACATCGGCGATGCGAGCGAACTGCTCGTGCAGGGCCGCTGGGATCAGTTCGCTGCCAAGGTTCTGGAAACCGTTTCCCGGATGCTGCTCGACTTCATCCCGGACCTGATCAAGGCGTTGGTCGTCTTTTTCCTGCTCTTCGGACTCTACAAACTGGCCCGCGCCGTCCTCCAGCGCATCGTGCGCAGCAGCGACCGAATGGACGAGGGCCTCAAGAACCTGATTCTCCGGTCGTTCCGCATCGTCGGGGTGCTGCTCATCTTCGTGATGGTGCTGGCCCAGTTCGGCATCGACATTACGGTGCTCGTGGGCGGCCTCTCCATCGCCGGCCTTGCCATCGGCTTTGCGGCCAAGGACACGCTGGAAAACTTCATCTCGGGCGTCGCCATCATGCTCGACCGACCGTTTCGCGTGGGCGATCAGGTGGACGTGGGCGGCACCTACGGCACGGTGGTAGACATCTCGCTGCGTTCGACGCGTCTGCGCACGCTCAACAACGAGATTATGGTGATGCCGAACCTCCAGATGATCAACCAAAAGCTGATCAACCACGCGATGCTCGGCGCGGTGCGGGTGGCTGTACCGTTCTCCGTCGCCTACCACGAATCCCCCGACGCCGCCCGGCGCGTGCTGCTGCCGCTGGCCGAGCAGGACGACCGCATCGCCCAAGACCCGCCACCGCATGTGGTGGTGGTGAAGCTCAACGATTCGGGCGTGGATATGGAGCTGCGCTTTTTCCTCCCCGATCCGGCACGGGAGACGCCGATGCGCAGCGAATACCTCGAAACCGTCCATCACGCCCTTCGGCAAGCGGGCATTGAGATCCCGTTCCCGCAACTCGACGTCTTCCTCAAACCGACCGACGATGCGGCCGTCGCGGTGGATGTGCCTTCGTCGCCCGAAACGCACGACGACCGGGGCGATGCCGCCGCGCCGTTCGTGGTGGTGGAGGGTGCCAAGCCCCGCGAAGAGGCCGTCCAATTGGAGCAGAAGCTTGAGGAGGAAGGTGTCGACCCGCACACCGGCAACGAGGAGGGGTAGAGGTCGGCATCCGGTTGGGGCTGCGCGCAGGCCGCCGAAAACGGGAAACCCGTATCGAGCAACCGGAAACCCTCCGCCCCGTCGCTACCTTTCCGAAGACGTTCCGTCTGTTTTCCTCGCCTTTACCCGCCCCTATGTCCAGCCCGTCGTTCTCGTCCGAGTCGCCCTCCAACGTCGCCCCGCCGCTTGCCACGGGCGAGATTACCGCACCGCCGCAGCACACCGCCACGCCGATGACGCTCGGCATCGTGGGCCTTGGCAAGATGGGGCTGAACATGGCCAAGCGCCTTGAACTCGGCGGGCACCGCATCGTCGGGTTCGACCTGAACGCGGCCAACGTCGAGACGCTGGTGCACGAGGGCGGCGAGGGCGCATCGTCGCTCGAAAACCTTGTGGCGCAACTGGGCGCACCGGGGCAGCGGGCCGTGTGGGTGATGGTGCCCGCCGGCAAGGCCACGGATTCGGTGGTGAACCAACTGGCCGCGCTGCTCGCCCCCGGCGACACGATCCTCGACGGCGGCAACTCGAAGTACGTCGACTCCGTCGCACGCGGCCAGCGCCTTGCCGAGCAGGGGCTGCACTTTGTGGATGTGGGCACGTCCGGCGGCATCTGGGGCCTCCAAGAGGGCTATTCGATGATGATCGGCGGGCCGGAAGACGCCGTGGAGCGCCTCCGCCCCATCTTCGAAGTGCTCGCCCCCGCCCGGAATCAAGGCTGGGGGCGTGTCGGGCCGACCGGCGCGGGCCACTTCACCAAGATGGTGCACAACGGCATCGAGTACGGGATGATGCAGGCCTTCGCCGAGGGCTTTCATGTGTTGGAGGCCAAGACCGAGTTCGACCTCAACCTCCACGAGATCGCCGAGATCTGGCGCGTGGGCAGCGTCGTGCGCTCGTGGCTGCTCGACCTGATCGCCAACGCGCTGGCCGAAAACCCGGAGCTTGACGGCATCGCGCCGGTGGTGAACGACAGCGGCGAGGGCCGATGGACGATTGAGGCCGCCACCGAGATGAACATTCCGACGCCCGTCATCACCGCCGCGCTCTACGAGCGGCTGCGCTCGCGCCTCGACAACTCGTACACCGACCGGCTGCTCAACGCGCTGCGCAACCAGTTCGGCGGCCACGCCATCGTCAAGGCCAACCCGTCGTAACGGGCACTACCCGTCGACCGTATCGACCATCAAGTCCTCGACCTCGCCATCGACCACTTCGAAGGCGACTGCGAGGGGTCGGCTGCACACCTCGCAGTCTTCGACGTAGGCTTGCGGCCCGTCTTCCGAGACCTCGAGCACCAGCGAGGTTTGCTGCCAGCAGTACGGACAGATGAAAGGCTGTTCCATGTCGGGCTTCGGGCTTCGGGCTTCGGGCTTCGGGCTTCGGGCTTCGGGCTTCGGGCTTCGGGCTTCGGGCTTCGGGCTGGAACGTATTCTCCGCTGATGGTTCCGATCTGGGCGCTGAGAGATGCCCCGTGGGGCGTCTCTACGGCTGGGAAAACCGTCTCGACCTGTTCCCCGGCAACTGGAATCGGCAGCCCGCAACCTCACCCCTCTTCCTCGCGCTCGTGAGCTTCGGGGTCGAGGGGGCGAGGCGGGCGAGGCGGCGGCACCTTGATCTCCAGCGCGACGGCGTCGGAGGCCGATCCCATCGTCACGGTCACGCGGTAGCGTCCGGGCACGAGGTAGCGACGTCCGTCGTCGGCGGGGCGGTAGCGGTCGCGCAGGGCGGGCGTGGCCAGCAGAAGCTCGTCCACGGTGGCGTCGTAGGGCACGAAGTTGATGCCCCGGTCGGCGCTGTCGTCGAGGCGGGCCAGCACGGTGCCGGCGGAGTCGGCGACGGTGATCGTGGCGGGGCCGGAGTCTTTCGCCCAGTAGCCGAGGGTGGTCTTGGGCCGGTTGGCCTCGTCCCACGGGTTGCCCTTCGTGCCCCAGCGCGGGCTGCGGATGAGGTCGCCGATGCCGAAGACGTGCACGCGCTCGGCGAGCACGGCGGGGGTGAGGTTCTGGACGAGGCCGAGGTCGGCGATGTAGATCGACCGTCCGTGCGTGCCCACCACGAGATCGCGCTCGCGGTCTTGGATTTTGAGGTCGTGCACGGGCGCGGTCGGCAGACCGTTGGCAAACGGCATCGTCGTCTGCCCGCCGTCGAGGCTAAACCACACGCCCGCGTCGGTGCCAAGGTAGAGGTGATCGGGGTTGTAGGTGTCTTCCACAAGGGCGTTGACCGGCTCCTTCGGCAGATCGGCGGCGATGCGCGTCCACGTCGCACCGTGGTCGTCGGAGCGGTAGACGTAGGCGTCCATATGATCCCAGCGGTAGCCGTTGAGCGCGACGTAGAGCCGCCCGTCGACGTGGCGGCTGGCGACGACCTCGCTCACCCACAGGCTGGGCGGCAGTCCGGCGGAGATGTCCGTCCACGAATAGCCACCGTCGCGGGAGAGCGATACGCGCCCGTCGTCGGAGCCGGTGACGAGGTAGCCGAAGCGTTTCGGGCTTTCGTCGATGGCCGTGAGCGTGCCGTAGGGCACATCGCCGGAGCGCCCGCCGTTGGTCAGGTCGTCGGACAGCGCGGTGAACGTCTCGCCCCGATCCATCGAGCGGTAAAGCTTGTCGGCTCCGACGTAGAGCACGTCGCGGTTGTGCGGCGAGAGCAGAATCGGCGTTTGCCAGTTGAAGCGCGGCGGGCGTTCGCCGAGCGTGTGCTTCGGGCGGACGGCCTCGGCGCGGCCCTCGCCGGTGCGGCGCTGGTAGAAGCCGAACTGGTAGCCGGAGTAGACCGTCGGCGCGCCGCCGTCGCGGTCGTCCACCATCACCTGCATCCCGTCGCCGCCGTTGATGCGTCGGTACGGGTAGCGGCCCTCTTCGAGCCAACTCCGCGAAGGTGTGTAGGTAGACGGCCCCACCCACACGCCGTTGTCTTGGAGACCGCCGTAGACGTTGTACGGCTCGGCGTTGTCGGTCTGGACGAAGTAAAACTGCCCGACGGCGGGCGTGTTGGCCTTAAACCACGTCTGCCCGTCGTCGTAGCTCACGTTCACCCCGCCGTCGTTGCCGTTGACGAGATGCCCGGCGCGGGAGGGCGACACCCAGAGCGCGTGGTGATCGACGTGGACGTTGTCGGCGGCGAGGCTCGTAAACGTCTTTCCGCCGTCGTCGGAGCGGACGACGTGGAAGGCCACGAGGTACACGCGGTCGGCGTTTTGCGGGTCTACGCGGACGTTCGAGAAGTAGTAGCCGTAGGAGAAGTTCAGCCCGTCGAGGGTGCCCTCGTGCGTCTTGCGCCACGTCGCGCCACCGTCGTCGGAGCGATACAACTCTGCGCCCTTCACCGGCTTGTTGAACAGGTTGGCGTTGGCGTCTTCGAGGTATTCAACGAGCGCCTTCGGCTCCAGCCGTCCGGAACGAACGTCTTCCAACACCGACGTGGCCGTGTACGCGCTCGGGAAGCCGTTGTCGTCGAGGTACTGGGTGAGCTGCTGCGGGGTGAGCGCGAGGAAGTCGGCGCGGGTCATCGTGCGCAGGCGCTCGCGGGTGAGCGGCGGCGTCTGTCCCGGACGAAGCGCGGGCGTCGATTCCGGCTTGGGGTCGTTGTTGTCTACGAATGCGTAAACGACGCCGCCCGGCCCCACGTCCACGCCGATGCGCCCGGTGCCGCTGCCGGAGGGAAAGCCACCGTCGAGCGTCAGGCGCATCCACGTCTCGCCGTTGTCGGTGGACTTGTAGACGCCGCTGCCCGCGCCCGCCTCCTGAAAGTCCCAGGCCCGGCGCGTGCGCTCCCACGTCGCGGCATAGACGACGTTCGGGTTCGACGGATCGCGGGCGAGATCGACCGCCCCGACGTTGCCGACGAGAGGCAGGGTATTGCGCCACGTCGCGCCGCCGTCGGTGGTTTTGAAGACGCCGCGCTGCCCGCCGTCGGAGTAGAGCGGGCCGAGGGCGGCCACGAGCGCACCGTCTCGGCTTTCGGGGTCGAGCAGAATCCGGCCGATGTGATGGCTGTCCTCAAGGCCTCGATGCTCCCAGAAATCGCCCTTGGCGTCGGAGACGAACACGCCGACGCCGGCGTACGACGACCGCGAGGCGTTGGCCTCGCCCGTGCCTACCCAGAGGCGCTGGCCGCGTGCCCAGTCCACCGCAATGTCGCCCACGAAGATGACGGCCTCGTGATCAAAAACCGACGTGAAGCTCTGCCCGCCATTGACCGTTTTCCAGACGCCGCCGGTGGCGTAGGCGACGTAGAATTCCAGCGGATCGGCGGGGTTTACGTCCACGTCCACGACGCGCCCGGACATCACCGCCGGGCCGACGCTGCGAAACGGCACGTTGCGCACCAGCGAGGTGGCGTTCATCTCGTAACGCTGGATGGCGGCGCGAAGCCGGTCGGCTCCGGGCGTAGGTGCGTACGGGTTGGGCGGCAGCGTCTGAGCCAGCGTCGCAGGAGCGACCAGCAGCGAAACAACAGCGAGCAAGCGGCGCATAGGGGCGTGGGGGTAATGCGAGGAAGATAGCACGGCAGCCCAAGTCGCCGCCCCGGTGCTTGGGCGGCGGCGGCGCTCGCAGCCAACGCCATCCATCCCGGCCCCCTCCCCCACCGCTTGCGCCTCGGAACGACGAAGCCTATCGGGCCAAACCGCGCCCAATCCCGTCATTCTCACGGTACGCTGCCTTTCAATCCGTTTCCCCACGTCCCCCCACCCTCCCCCCCTTCGTTACGAAACGCCCGGTTGTTGGGGCCGAGGGGTGCTCCCGCGAATCGTCAAGGATCGCGTGGCTTCTTTCCAGCCCGCCGCCGCCCCCACGCCGCCCCACGTCTCCCCACCGCAACGCCGAGCGGTTCGGGGAAGAATCGGGGAGGGTTGGGCGAGGGGCTTGGCGCGTCTTGGGCGAAGGCGGTAGTTTGGTTCGTGGCCCTGCGCCTCTGCGGTGATCGATTCGTCACGCAGCACCCGAAATCGACACGTCTATGATCGCCCGCTACACCCGCCCCGAGATGACCGCCTTGTGGTCGGAGGCTGCGCAGTTTCAAGCGTGGCTGGACGTAGAGATCGCCGCCGCACGCGCGTGGGCCGAGGCGGTGCCCGGCTCGATCCCGCTGGCCGATGTAGAGACGCTGGAGCGCGACGCGGCGATTCCGGAGGCCGACTGGCCCGTGTTCGTTGCCCGCATCGCCGAGATCGAAGAGGCCACACGCCACGACGTAGTGGCCTTCACCCGCGCCCTTTCCGAGCGCCTCGGCCCGGAGAAAAAATGGGTGCACTACGGCCTCACCTCGTCCGACGTCGTGGACACGGCGTGGAGCCTGCGCCTCACCCGCGCCTCGGCGCTGATCCTCGCCCAGCTCGATGCGCTGACGGCGGTGGTGGCGCGGCGTGCGGGCGAGCACAAACGCACGCTGATGATGGGCCGGACGCACGGCGTCCACGCCGAGCCGACGAGTTTCGGCCTCGTGCTGGCCCTCTACCACGCCGAGCTGCTGCGCCAGCGCACGCGGTTCGTGGACGCCGCCGAGGGCGTGCGCGTCGGCAAGCTCTCCGGAGCCGTCGGGACGTTCGCGCACACGCCGCCGGAGGTCGAGGCGCGGGCGTGCGAGCTGCTCGGCCTCGTGCCCGACCCCATCGCCACGCAGGTCATCCAGCGCGACCGCCACGCACACTTCGTCTCGGCGATCGCCGGCATCGGGGCCACGCTGGAGAAGATGGCCGTGGAGGTTCGCCACCTTCAGCGCTCGGAAGTCCGCGAGGCCGAGGAGGCGTTCGGCAAGGGGCAGAAAGGCTCGTCGGCGATGCCGCACAAGCGCAATCCCGTGGCCAGCGAGAACGTGACGGGCATCGCCCGGCTGCTGCGCGGCTACGCCACCGTCGCGCTCGAAAACGTGGCGCTCTGGCACGAACGCGACATCTCGCACTCGTCGGCGGAACGGGTGATCTTGCCCGATGCCACGACGGCGCTGCACTACGCGCTTCACCGGATGACGACGATCCTCGACGGGCTGGTCGTGTTTGCCGATCGGATGCGCGCCAACCTCGACGCCACGCACGGCCTCTACAACAGCCAGCGGGTGATGCTCGCGCTGGTCGAGAAGGGCCTGAGCCGCGAGGCCGCCTACGACCTCGTCCAACCCCGCGCGATGGTTGCGTGGGAGACGGGCCAGTCGTTCCAAGACCTCGTGGTCAAGACCGAGGCCATCGGCCAGCACCTCACCGAGGGCGAGATCAACGCCCTCTTCGACCCCGCCTTCCACCTTCGCCACGTCGACGTGCTCTTCGAACGGGCGGGGCTGTAATCCCAAACCTGACGGGTTCTGAGAACCTGTCAGGTTGCCAACGTCCACGGCGCGTTCAGTTGAACGACACCTTGCTTTCGGGGACGCCGAACGCGCCGAGAAACGCCTGCCAGTAGTATTTGAGGTTGCCGAAACCGGGCTTGTTGGCGAACTCGCCGGGGACGATCCGGTACGTCCCGCGCCCGATCACCGCGTCGTCGAGGCTCAGGCTGGCGCGGGCGCGGGCGGCGTCTTCGCGGCCCCACGATTCGGCCTGCGCTTTCGAGCCGGGCGGCGTGTTCTCGAGGCACCGAGCCGACGTGCAGTGCATCGCGTCGGTGAGCATCACCACCCGCAGATCCGCGCCGGGCGCATCGGCAGCGGCGATTTCGCTCACCACTTCGAGCGCCCCCCAGACGTCGGATTGGTCGGCGTTTTCGGCCACCGACGTGTTCGCGTTGCGCAAGAACGTCTGCGCCGTCTGTTTGGCCGCGACCACGCTTTGGACGAACGCCACGTTGGCGGCGTCGCACGCTTGCTTCTTCGCCAGATCGCCATCGCCGGGAGCTAAGGTCGGGGCTTGGGCGGTCACCGCCGCACGCGCGTGCTGGGCTTTCCCGGTGGTGTTGGAGTGGATCAGGTAGAGATCCATCGTGCTGCCGTTGGCCAGCATCGGCCCTGCAATCTCGTCGATCAGCGCTTGGCCGTACGGGCCGGCGGTGCTGGTGTCGGTGGCGGTACTGCTGCGGTCGATAAACACCACGACGTGCGCGGGCGTCCGGTAGGCGGCGGGAGCAAAGTCGGCGTAGCGGTCGGGCAGACAGGAAGCCTCTGGCGGAATCGTCGCCGCCGCAACAGGGATCGGTGTGCCGGTGGTCGTCGGCGCAGGTGCGGGCGTCTCGGTGGGCGGTGCAGCGGGCGGTTCGGTCTTGCAGGCCGCAAGCCCAAAGGCCGCCGCAAAGAGAGCAAGCGTCAGGCGCATCGGAGCGGGGGGATTACTGGCGGGAGAGGCGGGCCATCTCTTGCCGTGCCCACACGAACGGACGCGGCCCGGCGTACGAACGGGACGATGGAGCGCGGGGGCTGCCGTCGCCCTCGCCCGGCCACGCTTCACCGGCGCTGGACGGCCCGGCGGCGACGAGTTCGGCAAGGCGCTGTTCAAGCACGCCGAGGAGCGCACGGAAGCCGTCGAGCGTGAGGTCGCCCGCGAGGTACTGCTCGGCGGCGTGCTGAAGGGCGTAGATGAGGCTCTGGCCTTCGGTTTCGGCGATCTGTCCGTCCTGCATCGCCCGGAGGACGTCGGCGGAGAGCTGGGCGAGCCGGCGCATCGTCGCGTGCGGCGTCTTGTCGAGGTAGACGCGGTTGGCCTCGGCGAGCGTGAAGCCGCTGTCGTAGAGGGCGGTGAGCCACGCGGTGCGGGAGGCGCGGAGTTCGTCGGCCGTCGCCGCCACGACGGCCTCGGCCTCGGCCGTGCGTGCATCCAGCACATCGAGGACTGGAAGATGCGAGGCGGCGCGTTCGTCGGTGGCCTGCGCTTCTTGAGCCTCGGCCAGAACACGTTCGGCGGTGTCCCATTCGCGCCGAGCCTCGGCGAGCCGCCGTTTGGTTTCGGCCAGCCGCTTGCGTGCCGGGCGGCGCTCGTCCATCTGCACATGCCATGCCTGTGCGGTCACGCCGCCGCAAAGGCCGCCGGTGACGGCAAACAGCACAGCGGTCATCACGAAGGCCCAGACGATCAGCGTCGGCGTTTCGTGTGCGACAGGCATCGCTTGGGCCGTGCCACGAAGCGCATCGGCGATGGACACCGCCCCGGCGTCCATCTCGGTGCGGTAGTGCGAGCGTGTCCAGCCCAGCACACCGAGGGTAAAAAGCGTGAACGCGATGGAGAGATTGACGACCCAGCGGAACGACCGGCGGTGGCCTTTTTGGTAGGGCGCTTCGACAAGGCGCTCGTATCCCAGCTTGACGACCATCGCGAGGAGCGCAATGCCGATGGCGAACCACCACTGCTCGCTCAGGCCCATGAAGGGCGTATCGGGCAGTTGGAGCACCTGCGACACCACCACCTTGGACACCATCATATCGCCCACCAAGAAGGCGATCGTAGCCAGGCCATACACCCACACGTTGAGCCACGAGCTGCGGTCGCGGGTATCGCGCTCCACCGCCACCGCCTCGTCGTAAAACGCAGCGGCTTCAAGGTGGTCGCGGACGGCGACGTCGCGGACGTGGGTGAGGTGGCCAAGGCGCTGCGCGGCACCGGCAAGGCGAACGTGGAGCGTCTTGAAGGTGTTGCGGTCGGCACGAACCGCCTCGAGCACCTTGCGCTCGGTGGCGAGGCGGGCGTTGAGATGGGCGGTGCGCTCGGCGTGTTCGATGACGGCGCGGAAGGCGTCGGGGTCGCCTTCGTGCGTGCCGTCCACATGACCGTGCTCGTAGGCACGGGTGTGGTCGGGCGTACCATGAATGTCGGTGTAGTACCGATAGAAGATGGTCGACGATGCCCCATCGGCGCGCGGCACATCGGAGCGGGTGTTGGCCGCACTGGGCATCACCGCCACACCGGCAGGCGCGGCGTCGGCGGCGGGTGCGTCTACCGGCGGCTCCACCTCGTCGGCGGGCGGCAACGTCGGCGGCGGCAGTTCCGGGTCGTCGGCCCGGCCAAACCGGGAACGCAGATCATCGAACCAGCTCATAGGAGGGGGCAATCAGAGGCGGGACCTATCGTCCAAGGCGGTGGGCGACAGCGGGGCCACAGGGCGAGGATGGGGCGTGCCGTCAGGATCGACGAACAGGTCCGTAGCGGACGTGGTCGGCGCACCGTCGCCGGGCGCAGGTGGTGCGGCGACGCTGGGCGCGGGTGGTGCAGCGGCGCTGGGCAACGCGAAGGCCGGGGCGTGGTCGTCGCCGGAGACGGCGCGGGCTTGCATCACCCACAGACCGAAGCGGTACTCCGACCGAAACAGCTCCTGTTTGTACGTCACCCAGCCTTGGGCGACCGCGAGGCGCTGCACGGCGGCGTCGCGTTCGGCTTCAAGGGCTTCGAGGCGCTGCGTGCACGCCTCTTCTCGGGCGCGGTGGGCGGCAGCACGGACCGCCGCGTCGGCAGCCGTCTCGGCGGCAAGGCGAGCGGCCTCGGCCTCCTCGCGTCCCCGGCGACGGGCGATGGCGAAGCGGGTGAGCGTGCCCGAAAGGAGCCGCCCCACCATGGCAAACGCGACGAACAGAAACGCGCTGGCGGCCACGACCGTCGGCAGGTCGAAGGCGTTGCGGGCCAGCACGCCTACCAGAACAGACGCCACGAGCGGCAGCAGCCATTCCGAGACGTGAAGCTTCCACATCTCTGGGTGATCGGCGCGGTTTTGCAGCACGTCGCGGCGTGCGTGCAGCACCGAAATGGGCTGAAACGACCCGGCAAAGCCCAGCACGGTGAGCGCAAGGGTGGCCGCCGCCGGGTGCCCCAGCCCCGAGCGTCCAAGCAGGTCGTAGACCGTCCACCCCAGCGCCACGGCCCCGGTGAGGGCAAGCAACCCCGGCACAGCCACGCGCAGGCGCTGGTGCGCCGCAGCGGGTTCGTACGGGTCGAGATTGGGCGCGTAGGGCGTGCGGGCAAGGGCCTCCTGGACGGCCTCGTCGGCGCGGGCTTGGGCGCGTTCGGCGACGAGGCGCTCGGCTTCGGCGGAGAGGGTGGCGACGAGGTTTTTCTCGCGTTCAACATGCACCGAATACGCCGCCGCAATACTGGCGAGCTTGGCATCGAGCATCGCCGCATCCTCCCCCATCCGGAAGGCTGCGAAGCCGAAGAGCGCGCCCTCGTCGCGGAGCAGGCCGTCGTTCTCCACCCAGTAGGCCAGCGCCCTGCACGTTTCGTCGGCGGGGCGCACCGATTCGGCATCGGGCAAGACCGGCGCAGCGTCGGGATCGGGGAGGTCGGCAGCTTCCATCGCGAAACAGGATCTGGACAGCGAATGTAACGCGCCGGCAACGGACGCGCAAGACGCGTACGCAACAAGGCCGTGCGAAGATGCACCCCCGAAGCGGCCGCCGGATGTTCGGAACGCACCGGCCGATGCGAGCCAGCCGTTCCCTACTCGATGCCGTCCCACGGGCGGCGGTCGGCGCGGCGAGGGCCGACGCTGCGCTCGACGTACTCCAAGATCCGGCGGTACTCGTCGCGCCACGACGCTTCGGTGACGAACCCGTGGTCTTCAACCGGATAGACGGCCATCTCCCAGCCCGTCTTGCCCAGCTCGATCAGCCGCTGCGACAGCCGCACGACGTCCTGAAACTCGACGTTCGAATCCACCATCCCGTGCGCGATCAGCAGCGGTTTCTCGGTGTACCCCTCGGCGAAGTAAAGAGGCGACGACCGGCGGAACGCGAGGCTGTCGAGCGCGGGCGTGTTGAGGATGTTGGCGGTGTAGCCGTGGTTGTAGTGCGCCCAGTCCGTCACCGACCGAAGCGCCGCGCCGCCGCCGAAGTGCTCGGGCGCGGTGAACAGCGCCATCAGCGTGAGGAAGCCGCCGTAGGAACCGCCGTAGACGAACACGCGGTCACCGGGGATGCCGAACTGCGTGCCGACATACCGGCTGGCATCGACGTAGTCCTGCAAATCTCGCCCGCCCATATGCCGGGAAATCGCCGTGCGCCAATCCCGCCCATACCCGGCAGAGGCGCGGTAGTCGAGGTCAAGCACGGTATAGCCGCGCTCGGCGAGCAGGTGATGAAAGAGGTACTCGCGGTAGTACGTCGACCAGCCGCGGTGGACGTTTTGCAGATAGCCTGCGCCGTGCACGAAGAACACCGCCGCACCGTTGGGAGCCGCCGGACGGTAGATCCGCGCCGGCACGCGCACGCCGTCGGACGCCGGAATCTCCACGATCTCGGCGGGGCGCAGCGGATATGCGGCAAGGCTCGGCGACACGCTCGTCGTGACGCGCTGCCACGGCTGGCGCGGCATCGCCTGGACGTACACGTCTGTCGGGACGTTGGCGCGGCTGAACGTCCCGGCCAGCAGCTGTTCTTGCGGGTCGTCGAACACGGTATTGAAGCCCTCGCCGCTGGTGGTGCGCGTGCGCGGCCCGCCCGCAAGCGGCATCGTGTAGGTGTGCGTCTCGTAGGGCGTCGCCTCGGAGGATTCGAAGCGCCACGTCCGCCCGTCCCGGCTCAGACGGACGTTCGACACCTCGAACCGCCCGGACGTGAGCTGCCGCGTCTCGCCCGTCGCCACGTCCATCGTGTAGAGGTGCGAGAAGCCGGACTGTTCGGACTGGAAGTAGAGCGTGTGGCCGTTGCTCACGCTCGCGGGCAGCCAGCCAAGGGCGCTGCGGTAGCCGATGCCCGGCCCGCCAATCCACGCGTCGTCCTGATCGACGCGCAGGCTGGTGAGCGTCGCCGTTTCGGGGTCGAGGCGGGCCAGCCAGCGGGTCTTGTTGTCGTGCGCCCGTACCTCCACGGCGGCGAACCGCCCGTCGGGGCTGAACGTGGGCGCGAAGACGGAAAGGGCGCGCCGTGCCCGTGCGGTGTCGCCCATTTCGCGGCGGTAGGCGGGCTTGTCGGACGTGCCCGGTAGCGCGAAGAGGTCGACGCGGTAGGTGGTGTCGCGGGCGAGATCTTGGACGAACAGGTCGGCAGCGGCGAGCGTCTGCCCGACCTTCGGACGGCTGTTGCTGTCTTCGACGTACCCGCTCTCCGTGATCCACTGCGGGACGGCGGTGGGGCGGTTCGTAGGCGACGCGGCAAGCGTGTAGACGACGAAGCGTTCGGCGGGATCGACGGTGAGACTGCCGAGGTTTTTTCCCGCGAGAAACGTCGGGCGGAGACGGGCGTCGGCGCGACGGTCGGCGGCCTGCGCGGAGTCGCGGGCGCGACGCTGGGCGGCTTGATCTCGGACGTAGCCGAACAACTCGGTCTGCTGGGCACGAAGCACGCGGGTCTGCTCGCTGCTCTCGCGCTCGGCGGCAGGGCCGTTGCCGGTGCGGAAGTCGGTGAGCTGACGGATAGCGCCGGTGACGAGGTCGTGGCGGACAAGGTTGTCGCCGCTGCGGTAGACCAGCGCGGTGCCGGACGGCGCGAAACGGGCGGCGGACTCGCGCGCGGGCGTGTCGGTGAGGCGGGTTTCGCGGCCGGTGGCGCGGTCGAGCAGCCACACGTCGCCGTCGCGCTCGAACACCTTGCGGGCGAAGCCGTCGTCGTAGACGCCCAGCGTCCAGCCGTCGAACGTCTCTACCCCACGTCGCCGCACGGCTACGGGAGCGCGTTCGTAGCGGACGGACCCACGCGGGACGCGGTAGAGGCTGTCGCCCGGCGTGCCGAGCGGCCGCCAGGTGAAGTAGAAAAAGTCGCCGCGCTCGTCCCACCCCAGCGGCGTGGGCAAGCCGGTGCGCAGCTCCTCGCCCCACGCCATAATCTGCTGGACGGTGAGCGCTCCGGACGGCCGAGGCGCAATCGGCGCGCCAACGGGCACGGTTTGGGCGAGCAGCGATGCGGCAGGCGCAAAGGCGAGAATCAGGGCGGATAAACGATGCATCGGACGGGTCAGGCTGCAAAAAAATAGCGCACGAACACGCCCGTGTACCTCATCTCCTGAAAGCCTGAAAGCCTGACCGCCGCAGGGCTGCTCTTCCCCCCCCGCGGCCTCCGAGATGCAAAACCGGAGCGCGTATGCCCCTACCCTTGAAGAGCGTACCCGGCCCCGCACAGGTACGACAGCGCCCGCTTCGCGGTACCTTCGGTGGACACAACGAACGGTTGACCGGCGTAAAGCACCATCAGGCTCCCAGAACGCCCGATGTTCTGCGGAGAACATGCTCGCCCCTTGCGTCCGTAGCGAACCTCTAAACGAAACACCTTATGACGCCTTTCGTCCTCATCACCGGAGCCAGCCAAGGCATCGGTGCGGCCATCGCGGAAGCGTTTGCCGAGGCCGTGCCGGGCGTGCGTCTGGCCCTCGTGGCCCGAAATGCCGCCAACCTTGACGCCGTGGCCGTGGCCTGCCGCACCCGTGGGGCCATCGCGGAGGCGTTTGCGTGCGACGTGACGGACGACGCGGCGGTGGCCCGAATGGCCGAGGCGGCAACCGCGCGTTTCGGCGTGCCGGACGTGCTGGTCGTGAACGCGGGGGCGTTCCGTCCGGGAAGCGTCTTTGAGATGACTTCCGCAGACTTCCGCGCCCAGATCGACGCCAACCTCACGAGCGCCTTCCTCACCACCCACGCCTTTCTTGGCGCGATGGCCAAGAAAGGCGGCGGGCACGTCTTCTACATGGCTTCCGTGGCGTCGATCCGCGCCTACGCAGGCGGAGCGGCGTACTGCGCGGCCAAGCACGGCCTGCTCGGGCTGGCGCGGGTGGTGCGCGAGGAGACGAAGCCGCTCGGTATCCGCGTGACAACGCTGCTGCCGGGAGCCACGCGCACGCCGTCGTGGGATGGGACGGACGAGCCGGACGACCGCTTCATCCCGCCCGAAGATCTTGGACGGCTGGTTGTGGACACATGGCTCTTGTCCAAACGGACGGTTGTCGAGGAGCTGGTCGTCCGTCCACAACAGGGCGATCTTTGAGGCGCTACGCCCAATGACATGCCGTTGACACTGCCGGGAGCGTACGCTGCGCCGATGCGTTGACCCCTCGATGCCCGACACCCTGCCCTCTGACCTTGCGCCCGGACTGGTCGCCCCGCCGCCCGAAGCCTTCGACGTGCTCCGGCGAGTGTTCGGCTTCCGCTCGTTCCGCCCCACGCAAGACGGCATCGTCGGGCGCTTGGTTGCCGGGCACGACGCGGCGGTCGTGATGCCCACCGGCGGCGGCAAGAGCCTCTGCTACCAGGTTCCTGCGCTCGTGCGCCCCGGCACTGCGCTCGTCGTCAGCCCGCTGATCGCGCTGATGCAGGATCAGGTCGAGGCGCTGCGCCAACTCGGCGTGGCGGCGGCGTTCCTCAACTCCACGCTCGGCGAGGCCGAACAACGCCGCATCCTCGCGAAGCTGCACGCAGGCGAACTGGATTTGCTGTACGTCGCACCCGAACGGTTGCTCTCGGAGTCGTTTCTCGACCGACTCTCCAGCATCTCCTGGAGCCTGCTCGCCGTCGACGAGGCGCACTGCATCTCGCAGTGGGGCCACGACTTCCGGCCCGAGTACCGCGACCTCGGCCGCATCCGCGAGCGGCTTCCCGGCGTGCCGTGCCTCGCCGTGACGGCCACCGCCGACGCGCCGACGCAGCGCGACATCCTCCGCCAACTCGACCTCCCCGACGAGGCGCTGTTCGTCACGGGCTTCGACCGGCCCAACATCCGCTACCGCGTCGATCTGTCCGACGAACCCAAAAACCAACTGCTCGCCTTCCTCGACGACCACGCGGGCGAGGCGGGCATCGTCTACTGCCTGTCCCGCGACAAGACGGAGAAGACGGCGGCGATGCTCGTCGAGCGCGGCATTCCGGCGCTGCCCTACCACGCGGGCCTTCCGGCCAAAACCCGCGCCGACCACCAGCAGCGGTTCCTGCGCGACGAGGGCGTGGTGATGGTGGCGACCATCGCCTTCGGGATGGGCATCGACAAGCCGAACGTCCGCTTCGTCGCCCACCTCGACGTGCCGAAGTCGCCGGAGGCCTACTACCAAGAAACCGGACGCGCCGGGCGCGACGGCGAGCCGGCCGAGGCGTGGATGCTCTACAGCCTCGCCGCCGTGGTGCAGCAGCGGCGGATGATGGACAAGGACGGCGGCAGCGCCAACGTGTGGGTGGAGCGCCGCAAACTCGACGCGATGGTCGGCTACTGCGAAACCGCCCAGTGCCGCCGCCGCGTGCTGCTCGGCTACTTCGGGCAAGACGCGCCCGAAGCCTGTGGCAACTGCGACACCTGCTTGAACCCGGTTGCAACGTGGGACGCCACCCGCGAGGCGCAGATGCTCTTCTCGGCGGTGGTGCGCACGGGCCAGCGCTTCGGCGCAGCCCACCTCATCGCCGTCGTGCGCGGCGAGGCCACCGACAAGGTCAAGAAGTTCGGCCACGACCGCCTACCCACGTTCGGCGTCGGCGCGGGACGACCGGAGCAGGACTGGCGCAGCGTCGTCCGCCAGCTCACCGCCGCCGGGTTCTTGGAGGTGGACGTCGAGGGCTACGGCGCGCTTCGCCTCACCGACGCCGCCACGCCGATCCTCAAGGGCGACGAAACGGTGCTGCTGCGCGTCGATCCGCATCCGCCCAAACGCGGGCGCGCCAAGCGCGTGGTCAAGGCCGACATTGTGCCCACCTCCGACGGCGACCGCCGGTTTGCGCTCCTGCGCGACGTGCGCTTGCGCCTCGCCAAAGAGCAGGGCGTGCCGCCGTACGTCATCTTCTCCGACAAGACGCTGCGCGAGATGGCCGAAACCGCCCCGACGACCCGCGAGGCGCTTTTGACGGTTACCGGCGTCGGCGAGGCCAAGCTCGACCGCTACGGCGACGTGTTTCTGGAAGCGCTGCGGGCGGCGTGAGGTGCCATCCTTTGCGAATCGTTGCCCCCGAAAGGGTGTTTGCTGATTTCCGCGCCAAACCGTTGGCAACAGGGCGTTCGGCGTCGTAGGTTTCGACGTGCTAAAAAAAGCGCCGGCGGAAGGCTCCGTCCGGCGCGCCGTCTGTCCCTATTTCCCTCCCGCTTTTTATGCCTGCCTCTCGCCTGTTCGCGCTGGCGGCAGCCACCGGCCTTGCCTTTGCCGGTTGCACCGCCTCACGCCCAGCGGCCCCGCCTGCGCCTGCCCGTACCAGCACGGCCACGCCCAGTGCCCCTGTCGCCGCCCCAGCAGCCCCCGCCGCTACGCCGCCCGCCGCGCCCGGCGGCGGACGCCCCGGCGCCAACACCGGCCCCAAACCCTACGCCGACGTCATCACCCGCGAGGCGCAGACCGACGACGGGATGATCAAGACGCACCGCGTGGGCGACAAGCTGTACTTCGAGATTCCGGACACGACGATGGGCCGCGAGCTGCTGCTCGTCTCCCGCATCGCTCGCACGGCGCAAAACCTCGGCTACGGCGGCGAAGAGTTGAACTCGACGGTGGTTCGCTGGGAAAAGAACGGACGCAAGAACGTGCTGCTGCGCGTCGTGTCGTACAACAACGTGGCCTCCGGCCCCGGCGACGCGCCCATCCAGCAGGCCGTGCGCAACTCGAACCTTGAACCCGTCATCGGCAACTTCGCCGTCGAGACGTACGGGCCGGACTCGACGTTCGTGATCGACGTGACGAAGCTGTTCACCGGCGACGTGCCGCTGCTGGGCCTCGCCACCCGCCAGCGCGAGCAGTACCGGGTGCGCCGCCTCGACGAAGGCCGCTCGTTTGTGATGAGCGCCCGCAGCTACCCGCGCAACGTCGAAATCCGCAACGTGCTCTCCTACGACGCCGCCGCCGCGCCGTCGAACGCCGAGACGGGCACGATCACGCTGGAGATGAACCACTCGATGGTGCGTCTGCCCGACAACCCGATGCAGCCCCGCGAGTGCGACGACCGCGTCGGGTTCTTCTCGATCCGTCAGACCGACTACGGTACCGACGCCCAGCGCGCCGAGCGCCGCTGCTTCATCACCCGCTGGCGACTCGAACCGTCGGATCCGGCGGCCTACGCCCGCGGCGAGCTTGTCGAGCCGGTCAAGCCGATCGTCTACTACATCGACCCCGCGACGCCCGTGGCGTGGCGTCCGTACCTGAAGCAAGGCGTCGAGGATTGGAACGTGGCCTTTGAGGCCGCGGGCTTCAAGAACGCCATCCGTGCGATGGATCCGCCGACGGCGGAGGAAGACCCGGAGTTCAGCCCCGAAGACGCCCGTTACTCGGTGATCCGGTACTTCTCGTCCGACATCGAGAACGCCTACGGCCCGCACGTCTCCGACCCGCGCACCGGCGAGATCTTGGAGTCCGACATCGGCTGGTACCACAACGTGATGAACCTGCTGCGCAACTGGTACTTCATCCAGACCGCCGCGGCCAACCCCGAGGCGCGCCGCACCCGGTTCGACCCGGCGGTGATGGGCCAGTTGGTTCGGTTTGTGGCGGCGCACGAAGTCGGCCACACGCTTGGCCTTCCGCACAACTGGGGATCGTCCTACGCGATTTCGGTGGACAGCCTGCGCAGCCCGTCGTACACGAGCCGCAACGGCACGGCCCCGTCGATCATGGACTACGCCCGCTTCAACTACGTCGCCCAGCCCGGCGACGGTGTCACGCAGTTCATGCCGCGCGTCGGCCCGTACGACAAGTGGAGCGTCGAGTGGGGCTACCGCCTCGTGCCCGGCATGTCCACCGAGTCCGAACGCCCGACGCTCAACCGCTGGGTAACGGCCCACGCGGGCGACCCGCAGTACTTCTACGGACGGCAGACGGGGGCCAAGATTGACCCGCGCAGCCAGAACGAAGACCTCACCAACGACGCTGTCCGCGCCTCCGAACTTGGCATGGCCAACCTGCGCCGCATCGTGCCGGAGTTGGTGTCGTGGACGCGTGCCAACGGCGAGGACTACGCCAACCTGCAAGAACTCTACGGGCAGGTGGTCGGCCAATGGGGTCGCTACAACGGACACGTCGCATCCAACATAGGCGGCGTGTATGAGACGCCCAAAACCACCGATCAGGTCGGGCCGGTGTACCAACCCGTGCCTGCCGACGTGCAGCGCCGGGCCTTGGCGTACCTCCAACGCGAGGCGTTCGAAGTGCCGACGTGGGTGCTCAACACCGACGTGCTCCGCCGCATCGAAGGAGCCGGGGCGATGGAGCGCATCCGCAGCGCCCAAGCCAGCGTGGTCAACCAGCTGCTCGACTTGCAGAAGATGGCTCGGATGATTGAGGCCAATGCGATCGACGACAGCGGCTTTGGGGCGGACGATCTGCTGCGCGAAACCCGCGCCGGGATCTTCTCCGAGCTTCGGAGTGGACGGACGGTGGATGTGTTCCGCCGCAATCTCCAGCGTGCCTATGTGGAGCGCCTGCGCTACTTGATGACCGGCGAAGTGACGCTGCCGACCGTGCCTGCGGGGTTTGAAGGCTTCCTGCCCTACCCCCGCATCAACGTGACGCAAAGCGACATCCGCGCCTTCGCCCGCGCCGACCTCGAAGCCGTACGCCGGGATGCCCGCGCCGCTGCCGCCCGCACCCGCGACGCGGCCACGGTGGCGCACCTGCGCGACCTCGCCGCCCGCGTGGACGACATCCTCGACCCGCGCAGCGACTCGGCTACCGCTGCCGGCGCGTCGACGCGCTTCGACGACGCGCTCCCGCACGACGACCTGCTCGAAGACGTGGCCGACCGCGTCTCCGGCGGCCATCGCCACGAGTGAGCCCTACCGCCCTGCCAAGGTCTTGACCCTGACAGGGCGGGTTTTACTTCCGCGCCCCGGTTCGCTTCGGCGGGCCGGGGCGTTTTCTCGCGCCCATCTATCAGTTTGATTTGAATTGATAGGAACTGCAGAAAACGTCGAGCGTCTCATCTCAACTATCAATCAGATTGATATCGATAGACACCGATCCATTATGAGGCCTCCTGCTCACCCGCCTGCGCTTACCCACCTCCTGAGCGTACCTCAAACGCTTCTCAAGCTGGTCAATGTCCGCCTCGAACGCCCCAGCGTCATCCCAACAGACTGGTACTACCATTGGGACACGCTTCGGCGCATCGCGCCTCCAGAAGGCCTCACCAGCGAGGAATGGTGGGCGGCGATCAAATTGGTGCGGGTTTCGGCGCTTCGCCCTATTCCACTGCAGGATACAGCCGGTCATCCGTTCCACTATACGATGCCCGACCCGCTGCTGTGTATGCTGCACCGAATCGACCAGTTGGCCAGCGGCAGCGTATCGCTTCCTGAGCCGATCACCACGAGCGATACCCGCGAGCGCTACGTCCAAAGCACGCTCATTGAGGAAGCCTTTACGTCGAGCGCCCTCGAAGGGGCGGTCTCGACGCGGCGCGAAGCGCAGGAGATGATCCGGCAAGGCCGCAAACCGCGCAACCGGAGCGAGCAGATGATTCTCAACAACTACCGGGCGATGGAATTCGTCCGCGCTGTCCGAGACCGTCCGCTCACGCCCGACCTCGTCATCCAACTGCGCGAACGCCTGGTCGTGGACACGCTCGACGAGCCGAGCATCTTCCGAAAGCCGGGCGATGGCATTGGCGTATTCGACAACGCTACGAACACACTGCTGCACGCGCCACCGCCAGCGGATGAGATTGAGATGCGGCTGCACGCGATGTGCGATTTCGCCAATCAAACCGAGACCGGGCCGTTCCTTCATCCCGTTGTGAAGGCCATTGTCTTGCATTTCTGGTTGGCCTACGACCATCCCTTTACCGATGGCAACGGGCGGACGGCGCGAGCGCTTTTCTACTGGATGATGCTTCGCCAAGGCTTCTGGCTCGTCGAGTTCATCTCGATCTCGTCCATCCTGCGCGACGCACCCTCCAAGTACGCCCGCTCGTTCCTCTACACCGAAACCGACGGCAACGACCTCACCTACTTCATTCTCGCTCAACTGCGCGTAGTCGAACGCTCCATCGACGCGATGTACGCCCATCTTGAGCGCAAAGCCGACGAGATGCGCCGCGTCTTGGGTATGACCCGCTCGACGATTTCGCTCAACGTCCGACAGCAAGCCCTGCTCACAAACGCCCTTCGCCACCCTGAACAGGCGTACACCATCCAGTCGCACCAGCGAAGCCACGGATCGGCCTATGCCACGGCCCGCGCAGACCTTCTTGGTCTTGCCGAACGCGGTCTTCTGGAGCACCGCAAGCAGGGCAAGAAGTTTATCTTCCTCCCCGCCGATAGCCTTGCCGACCGGCTTCGCGCCCTCGACCATTGACCGACGATGCCCGACGTTTCTGTGCGCGTGGTGGATGTGTATCCGTACCGACTTCGTCCCGATGGACAGGCGGAATGGCTCGTGCTGCGCCGCGCTGCCGGGCTGCTCTACGCCGGGCAATGGCGCGTGGTGGGCGGCAAGATCGAGCCGGGCGAGACGGCACATGCGGCGGCGCTCCGGGAGCTTCGCGAAGAGACAAGCCTCCTGCCGACGACCTTTTGGGCCATCCCATCGGTGAACGCGTTCTACGAGTGGACGCACGACCGGGTGAACCTCGTCCCGGCCTTTGCCGCGGAACTGCGCACCGCCCCAACGCTGGACGACGAGCACGACGGATTGGCGTGGCTGCCTGCCGACGAGGCGGCCCTCAGGCTGGACTGGCCGGAGCCGCGACGCTTGCTCCTCCTGGCCGACGAGACGCTCCGACGGGGCCTCCCGCCCGAACTCGTCGTTCCGGTTTAGCGGGCGCGGGTGAGGGTGCGCGAGGTCGTAAAGCGATCCCCCACCACCCAAAGCAGGTAGGTGCCCGGTGCCAACGCCGAGCCATCGACCTCCAACACGACCGGCGCATCGGCCTCAAGCTGTGCGTCGGCGAGATGCTGCACGGGACGGCCCAAGGCGTCGTAGAGCGTAACCACCACGCGCTGCGACGTCGCCACGGCGAGGCGATAGCGCGTGTGCATGGCGAACGGCTCCGGCCCGGCAGCGGCAAGATCGTAGACCTCGTCCACCGACACGGCAAGTTCCACTACCGGCGAGAAGGTGACCTGTCCGTCGAGATCGTGCTGGACGAGGCGGAAGCGGTGCAATCCGGTAGCAAGCGGGCCGGAGACGACCGCATAGGCATTGCGTTCGAGCGTCGTGCCGTGGCCGGCCACGCGGGCAATCGCTTGAAAAACGCCTGCCCCAGCGTCGTGCTCAACCGTGAATCCTGCGTTGTTGGTCTCGCTCACCGTCTCCCACGCAAGGCGGGCACGGCGTCCGTCAAGGGTGGCACGCCATCCGACAAGTTCGACGGGCAGAGACACCCCGAAGTCCACGAACGGCAGGTTCATCCCCATCTCGCCTGCTTGGTCGCCAATGTTGACGGTCTGGCCCGTGCCGAGCCGCCCGTTGGCACCGCTGCCCCAGCATTGGATACCGCCTTGGATGTGCGCGCAGACGTGCGACATGCCGAGCACGGCGTCGTCTGCCGAAAACGCAAGGTCGGCTTGCGGAAGGTTCGCGCCCATTTCGCCCGACTCGTCGCCCCAATCGGCGGTGGTGCCAAGCCCCAGCTCGCCAAACGCGTTGGCTCCCCAGCAGCGCAGCGACGCATCGGCGAGGGTGGCGCAGGAGCGGTCGCCCCCCGCTGCAAGCGTCTGCACGGTCATCGGGAGGGCCACGGCGGTGGGCACACGCGTGCTCGTGCGCGTGCCCTGCCCCGTCTGCCCCCGGTCGGCACGTCCCCAGCAGCGCACCGAGCCGTCAGACGAAACAAGGGCGCAGGCATGGTCGGCCCCGGCCACGAGCGTCGCCGCACCGCCGGGGAAGGTCAACTGCGGAAGGTTCACGCCCATCTCGCCCGACTGATCGCCCCGCGCCTGCGTGTCGTTGTAGCCGAGTTGGCCGTAGCCGTTGTAGCCCCAGCACTGCACCGCGCCGGTTTTGAGGAGGGCGCAGGTGTGGTCGCCGCCCGCAGCGAGGGCGGCCACGGCTCCGGCCAGCGAGACGACGGGAAGATTCGCGCCCATCTCGCCCGACTGATCGCCCCGCGCCTGCGTGTCGCCAAGGCCCAACTGACCGTAGCGGTTGGCTCCCCAGCATTTCACCGTGCCGCCGAGCAGCACGGCGCAGGTGTGGTAGGCTCCAGCCGAGAGCGCGAGGGCCGTGCCACCGAGGGGAACTACGGGGAGATTCGCGCCCATCTCGCCCGGCTGATCGCCCCGCGCCTGCGTGTCGCCAAGGCCCAACTGACCGTCGGTATTGCTCCCCCAGCAGGTCACCGTCCCGCCCGCCAGCATCGCGCACGTGTGGTAAGCCCCTGCAACAAGCGCCGATGGCGTGCCCGGCAGGTTCACAACGGGAAGGTTCGCACCCATCTCGCCCGACTGATCGCCCCGCGCCTGCGTGTCGCCAAGGCCCAACTGACCGTAGCGGTTGGCACCCCAGCACTTCACCGTGCCGCCGGATAGCAGCGCGCACGCATGCGCCGCGCCAAGCGCAAGCGTCTGCCCAAACACGGTGTGCCCGAACGTGGGGACGGCTAGCGCAAGCACGAGGGCAAGCCATGCCGTGCGAAACCGGCGCATCGGCGTAGGGGGGATTGGGGATAACAATGCGGGAAACAACAAGTTACAGCGCTGCAACGTCCGTCTCTAAAGTTCGCGGCAAAAATCGTGGCGACGAGCGACGAGCGACGAGCGACGAGCGACGAGCGACGAGCGACGAGCGACGAGCGACGAGCGACGAGCGACGAGCGACGAGCGACGAGCGACGAG